>JAESFJ010000006.1_pt1:287500-571480 | contig 571480 bp, 564 predicted proteins | sample 9266161 | NCBI WGS metagenome assembly JAESFJ01 (sample SAMN14506165, study PRJNA617096) | algae metagenome | isolation source: Calothrix sp. FI2-JRJ7 and co-occurring heterotrophs from granitic desert soil | place: USA: Red Pass Lake area, Fort Irwin, California | collected... | reverse complement strand
CGAGCATGAGGCCTATCTGGATATCGCGCTCGTCATCCCGGCGCTCAAAGAGCTGAATAACGAATCCCGCTACGGCAACTCTTAAAAACCTCCGCACGTCAACGTGGGGTGGTCGCATCGCTAACAATATTTGAGATAGGGCCGGAAAAGGGTCGAGTAGAAGGCCGAAAAGGCGGCCGAGAAATCGCGATCGATATAGCCGGGCTCATAGACATAGGCCTTGGCGCCGACCGTGCGAAAGGTCGCAAGCAGACTCTGGAGCAAGCCGCTTTCATCGGAAATATCGAGAGTCTTTGCGAGTGACGACCAATCCGCGTCGGATTCCAGCACTCCCAGCCTTGCCGGGGACTTCATTCGGTTATTGCCCCCCCAGGCGGAATCAGCCGACCGTAAACGTACCCAGACGCTGTTCGGAAACGATCGACAGGGATTCCAGCTCCTCGATCGCCCGCACCGCTTCCGGCGACGGCTTCAAGGTGAATTCTTCGAATTCAGCGCGTGTTTTGATTTCGACGCGGCCAAAGCACTGCATATCGTCGAACGATGTGATGCCGTTGTCCATTGCCTTCCCCTGAATCAAAAATGCCGGCCGAAAAGCCGGTCATTCGAGATGCGGTAAGTTGGTAGGTTTAAAGAGATGTGAGTTCAATATCAAAATACAACCGTCGCAGCGACCTAACGTGCCGTTGCCACGACCGATGAATAGGGTGAAGCGACTGTCCGCAGCGTGAACAAAGATAAAACGAAGCGATAAATAGGACGAATAATCATTCGATTATCGAAACATCGCGCGAACATTCTGGTGCATGAAAAAAGGCACGAAGACGCTACGAAAAAAACAGCAAAATGGTGGTAAAAAATTGCGCCAAAGCAGCAAGAATACCCGAGAATAGAAAATCGAGGCAATTTTGCGCGATGATCCGGCGGCGATCATCGCGATTCACGTGCAAGAGAGGATTGCGAAGATGGCGCTCGGCATCGAGGAAATTCAGGCAATCATCACCGCCGGAACCGAACATCGTGGCTGGATCGCCAACAGCTTCGCGCAGGTGGAATTCCTTCTCGGCGACCTGATAGTCCGCTGCCGTGCCTTCCCCGAATATGCGGAGCACACGCAGACGGTCAGCCACAGTGCCTCCAAGCGCATCGCGAAGGTGCGCGCGATGTTGGCGATCGAGGGACCGCTGTCGCCGTTCGCGGCGGCGCTCGAGCCGCTGCTGGACGGCTTCGCGGCGAACCAGGAAGTGCGCAACCTGCTCGCGCATGGCTATTGCGAGTTCCACCATACGCCGACCGACGATGCCGGATTCTACTTCCGAAAATTCGACAGGGCGAAGGCGGAGGAAACCGGCAACGATGCGGCGCTGCTGGAAAAGACGTTCCGCCTCATCGACCTCGAATATCACCGGGTCCAGATGATCGCGCTCGCGGACAGCGCGATGGACCTCGTCTCCAACCTGCACGTCGGCTTGGGTTGGGCCGACGCCGTCCCGCAACCGCTCGCCTGACGGTCAGCGAGGCGGCGCGGAGCCCAAACGAACGAACGGGCCAAGACCGCAATGCTTCCCCAGCGGAAATTTCAAAACCGTCCCGGCGGATCTATGACCGTCACCGGGCACGCGCCGTGCATCGCCCTGTCGCTTTCCGCTCGGCTGCGCCATAGCGTGCGGTCTAAGTTAGCTGAATGTCCCAAGTTCAGGCGCGAAGAAGCCGCGGTGATCTCGCTACGGAATGGCTGCTTTCAAGCAGGATCAAATCCAGATCGGAACGACCGACATCAGGCGCAAAGCGGTCGGCTCACATTTTCTATGACGGCTAAGACATGGTCCATTTAGGTGGTCCATCTGCCCGAGTTTCACCTCGTTGACCTACATATTAAACCATTGCTATATAAAGAATATTAGAAACTCCACCCCCTCCCGTAGGGGTCACCACGGTAGAGCGCGCGGTCGGCGCGACATTATCCGCACATTGGCGTTTGAGACTGCACGGTTCTGCCTGACTGCTAAGGCGCCTTAGCCGATGTCGGTCCACTTAACGCGCGGCCGCGACAGATACCGATCGGCGATAGCCGCGTTCAAGCGGCCCGCTCAAATCATAACTTGCAATCTCGTCTGCGTAGATTCATCGTAGACCTGCAGGGGGCCACGGCTAGGTGCCACGGGGTGTGGCCTCCGTATTTCATACGCAGAAATTCGTTTTAATTTTCAGATAGTTGTAATTCCGCACCGGCTGGCTGGGGCGGCAGGAACCTCACCTAAGGAAAAGCTGCACCCCAAAAAGCCCTGTTTTCGGCCAATTTCGCGTGGCACCAGTTGCGACTGGCTACACTCACTGGCTACAGCTAGTGGCATCACAGACCAACCGCAATAGAACATCGGTGCGGCGTTCCCATGCAGGCGCTCAGGGTCTTTTGCTGCGCGCTGTGACAGCCGTGCGGTAGCCGTAATTCGGACGTGGCACGTCGCCTGATCTCGCTCGAATGAAGGCATTTTCCCCGTAGCTACCCCGCCTCGCACGCCCTGTCCTACCACAGAGATCGCCCATCGCTCCGCGTCCACTAGGTTAATCCTTAAACAAACGGCTGCCTGTGCGGCGACTGCACCTTAATCAGCGGCGCCAACTTACCTTAGCAACGACCAAGCACGTCCATTCACCTAGGCAGCAGCGCCGCGATGATGATCCCAGAATCTAAGTGGGGTCAACCTTGGTGCGGTCGGGCGCCCATTACGTTGCGCCCAGATCTATCGAAATTCGAATAAATGAAAAAAACATTCTGAGTAGCTTGGGAGCAGCTTTCGACGATCCTGTAACTCAGGGTCGGCGGAATAATCTCGTCCGACGAGCTTTGAACATTAGCTCCAAGGAGAATGAGAATGAAGACCAGTTTTAATCGAGAAATTGCGATGGATTTCCTGATTTGTCTCGGCAGGATGATAACCCTTAGACGAGAAGTAGACGGGATCCCTTTCAGAGAGGCTGCATTCACTGTTGCTGAAGCAGGGAATGAGCATGGTTTTGAGCAGGCGGTAAAAGAAGCCAACAAAGACCTGATTGTGCTTGCCTTCAAGCCCGGGAAGGAACGCCGTGGACCCGCCAATATCGCGGTTTATGAGACCTATGACGGTAAAGTGAAGACGTGGCCTCGATGCTCGGTATGGGTTCTTTCCAGGGAAGGACCGGCTCTGATAGTTCCCAAGGGCGCGGATTTCGGCTTCGCTTATCACGATGCGGCACTTTGTCGGGTATTGGAAATCCCGTTGGACCATCGGGCTGATCGGATCAAAATGGCGCGTAAGATCCTGTCACTGATGCCGCAGATCATGGCATGCGATCCCAATCCTTATGTAAGGGTTCAGTGATCTCCCTGGGCGTAACGAGAGGTCGCTGGCAACGTCGCGCTCCCGATTGGAGACGAAATAAGTATCATGGCGCGAGCGAACACCGGCCATCTGATGAACCCCTGATATGGGACTCGCATAATGATTTATCCGGCTGACCCAGGCGTCGGCAATTCGACTGCCGACACCTGGGCTCAGCAGCTTCCCTTAGCGATGAGTCGGATAGAGCGAACGAAACGTCGTCACACGCATCGTGGAGCGCATGGCGGCGCGCAACAACTTGCGATCTTCCGACGCCGCCGTCCAAGTCGCTGGCACTTTGCGACCGTTAAGCGCTTCCACGGTCTGAGTTTGCCTGGCTGCCGACAGCCGGTCGGCAATCCAGACGATTAGCAATGCAACCAGGCGCGGCATTTCGCGCATAAAAACAACCGTAACATACACGGCCACGACGATGGCTATTGGTTCAACGATATACATTCTATTTTCTCCTCCGATCCTCTGGTCACCTACTCCGCTTGAGCCCTCTCCTCCTCGGTCCGATCGGCATCGCGGCGCGATCCTTCCAAAGTGCCAGGCGGCAATTCCGTGTTCGGGAGTTGTGGCACCGGGCGGTGTCGGTACCCGGTGCCGACACGATCTCAGCGGGATTTTTGCGCTGTCGCTGCCATGACATATTCGGGCGGTACGATACCGGTCCGTTCCCACCACCGCTCGGCGAGGCGCTTGCGAGAGTTGTCCGTTCTGAGCCAGTTCTGGCGAACCTTGCCGTAATCGCGGTGGTCCGGGTCATATCCTCGCAAGGTGATGAGGAAATGCACGTGCGGTGCGATTTCGGGCTGTTCATCGCTTTCCGCCTGGTGATGGATCGCCCAGTCGACGACCATGCCGCGGGCCACGAGATAATCCTCTGCAAAACCTTCGATCAGATTGCGCCAGAAGGCGAGATCCTCATGGCGCGGCAGACTGCCAACGCAATGCGCGATTGTCGGCTCGTCGGGCCGATACCGGGCCGCATTCTCGTCCGCTTGCGCCCAGAGCGAGATACCCGCCAGCTTGGGTCCGGCGGCGCGGGCAGGAGCACATCGGCCCGCCGCCGCAAGATCGGAGCGCGACGCCCAGTTCGGCGTCGGACCCCATTCATCGACACTGTTCTGGCGGTTGATGTAAGCGTAACTTGCCTGCGCCGTGCGGTGCGTGCGCAAGAGTTCCGGCGTGTAGCGGCTTGAGCGTTCCCGGATCACATAGCGGGTGTTGAACGGGCGGATGTTGTGGATGGTCGTCATTTGGTACGTCTTTCTATAAAGGACAAAGGGACCGCATCTCAGCGGCCCCCTTGCGGAGTTTGGGTGTGATTGAGAAATGGCGAGGCGGCACCGCAGCGGCTGCTGGACGTCGATTCACCGGATGTTTAAAGCTGGTCGCTAGACCGTGCCCTGACGGGCATGACAGCGGCCCATCGCATGCGAAGCGTTGTGCATATGCACGCTCGCAGGCCTCGCTGCTCGCGCGACCCGAGCAGCGAGGCCATTTTTTCATCGATAGCGGGCTTACGAGACAAGCTCGCTCAAGCGTGGAACAGTCCGTCCTCGAAGCTCACCCATCTCGCAGTTTCGTCGCCTGCAGCAACGCGTTGTCGATAGTCGAGATAATGGTGCGCGAACGAGTCTGCACGGCGGATTGGGCGTGAGTTCCCGAGATCTGCGAGCGCGGCCTTCAGATATTCGCTGGCATCGATCCAGTTGCGCAGAGCCAGCATGGTCTCGAAGAAAGGTTCCGGTCGCGCGCTGCGGAACGCCTCGACATGCGCCCACAGCATTAAGCGTGCGGTCGCGACGCGCAGCGCATGGTCTTCGGCTGCCGCCGGCGCGGAGCGCGACCAGGCAAGCTCGATATCCGCATCGCCGATCTCGGGCATCGGGATCGAGAAACGACGGCACGCTGCTCGCTCATCGAACCCACGGTCACCCATTGCGGCGGGATCGACAGCCGTCTCGCCAAAGCAGAGTTCTGCAAGAGCCGGCTCGACGAAGAAGCGCCGGCTGATCGCGTCCATCGCCAGCGTCATGCGATCGGTCGTGGACGCGATCTGGACCACGCCAGGCAACAGCGTCTTGTCGAGCAAGTGCGGCAATGGGATTTCCGACTTGCGCGCGTCGGAGACGCAGATCGTGTTGATCCAGCGATGACCGTCGTCTCGATCGACCATCGTCAGGACCGCCGCCGCAACCGGCCTGCGTGCCAGCGCCGGATGCTCGTCGGGTATGTCGTTAACGGGAATGCACGCCAGACCGATGACCTGTAGGCATTTGGGAAGTTGGTATTCGTTCACGATATTCTCCTTTCGGAGGATCAGGGATCCGAGACAGAACTCCTGCCTCTTTTCCTTTCACCCAGTTCCTCGCTTCCCCCGTCAGCGTCTCCACTGTTCGGCGGGCGCGCAGCCGCGTTCCGCTTTTCCATCCGGCGGACATGCGAAGCCGTTCTGCGGTTTCACCGCAGGGGTGATTTTGACTTTGAGCAGCAGGCCTTTCTGACACTTAGACAATCAATTCTAAGCCGGTTGAACTCGCCGCCCGCTTCCCAACAGCGAACTGGGAACGCCACTTCGACTATTTTGGTCGTTAGAGGCTAGGAGCCAATGGGCTCAGACTGAGCAAGACTGCCCCGAACGCAGCGCCCCCGTTCACTTGCTCAAGAACGCGAGCTCCACATGAAACCCCATCATCAGCGCATGCGACCCGGCGAGGGTATCGATGGCGGCGTACCGCACGTTATCGAGACCCTCGCCGGGTTTGAGCTCCGTTTCGAGGTTTACGCCTTCCCGCTAGAGGTCAGTGTCATTTGGCTGACGCCTTAGCGACCAGAATCCGGCTGCTAATTGCGCTTAGCGAGCTCGCTGTTCTGCGTTTGCTCCAAGGGTTAACGCCATAAGGCTGAAGGGCGTTTGCTGCGCCGTCCCGTCCGGTTTCAGAAATTTGACGCGCCCCTTAAGAAAGAAGATATCGGCGTCCAAGCTCAAAACCTCGTGGAAAAATGCCGAATCTGTTCTGACCGGAACGAGGCACACAACGGTGTCAACGTGGCCAGCTGACCATTGCTCATGAGCTCGGCGTAGCCACTGCAGAGCACATGAGTACGGCGGATTGACGAAAGCGAGACGCCCTGACCATGTCTGGCTAAGTCCGTCGCCGCCCCTACTGGCCAATATCTTACGGCGCGCCAGGACAGGGCTGAGTTCGTGAGCGCATGGATCGAGATCTATTTCGCCAAACGCTTTATAAATATTGTCCATGAAATCTGGCGGGGTGAAGCGGGAATCACGATCTTCTTTCTGACCCAGCGCCCAATACGCTCGAGCGGGAGCTTGACGCCGAGCTCTCGGCGCAAGCACTGCCAGCAGGCGCAGCAGGTCTTCAACTGAGCCCGCACCATTTTCGAGGTCGAGGATGCCCGTGTGCGACAGTCCGGTTCGCCTAACCAAATTCTCCAGCGACTTTTCGTGTTTGATGCGAGTGTTGCGGAGCTTTTCGAACAGCGTCTTACCGGCACTTAGGCCCGTCAGCATAAAATTGGTTGAGTCCATGACCGCCACTAGCGTTGACACGGTGCCGACACCCTTTTCGAGCCGCGTAATTGTCTGGGGCGACACTCCGACATGCTTGGCCATGACCTTTCGTGACCAACCTTTTGATACGCGGGCTTCGCGCAATTCAACAATTAGGTTAGCACGACTTTCGCCTCCAGACTCCGGGCGGACTGACGATCCGGCCGAACCGCTACTAACCTTCGGACCGACGCAATTCGATGATTTGCCGTCGAACGGCAATTTTGCCGCTGACAGTCCGGAAGGAGAAGCGTTCGCCCAGACATCCGAACCGCGGGGGAGTGCGGGGGATGTAAGGGATAATTTATTCGACGGCTTTGTGTTATGTGCATTTCCCATGGCTATGGTTTCCTCGCTCGGCGAGCGAAGCCATGGCTGCTTGGCAGCAATGTTTAGGCTGGTTCATTCATGACCTCGAACGCCATTCAAGCCCGCATCAGCAGATGCGGAGCTCGAAAATTGGCGCGAATCACAAATTCATAGGTCACCGACTTGGGATGCTATCCCCGCCGCATGTTCGCAACTGTATCCGCTCTATTGGAGTTAAAGATGAATAAAACTTTAATACAGTTAAGAATTGCCTTGGGAAAATCGGACACCGCTATGCTGACGCTAACCCAGCTAAAAAGGAATTACGAGAACGCGCGGCGGCATTCGGTGTCGTCTTGGGAGTGATTTTCGCTACGATGAAGCCTTCAGCGTCCGCGCCCGCCGGGTTCTCGTCCGGGCTGCCCGCGAGCGGGCGAATGAAGGCGCTGCGACGATTTCGACCGTTTCGCATTTTGCTTCGCTGTTCGCCGCTTGATCCCGAACGCCATGATTGCGACAGCGGCCGCCATATCCCCGCTGGACCGAGCCGATGCCAGCGCGCGCTTTAACCGGTCTTCCGCCTTCGGCGGATTGAACCGCACCGAACCGCGCTTCACCAGCAGCCACTCTTCGTCGAGCAGCGGATCGCCCATGTGCCGAAAGTGATCCGCTTCGCTCGCTCGGACGTTTGCGGGTGGCAAACGGCCGGTCTCGACCAGCCGGTCATGCAGGATATCATTGCGGGTCTCTTGCTGAACGAACCATGCAGCCTGCGTGCGGGCGCGTACGTCAGGCCGTGTCAGCCACTCAGCGCGAGGTCCGAGGGCGTCGCGAAGCGCCTTCACTGTTTCAAGCGCCTCTGCATCCGCTAGCCGCGCAAATAGAAACGGAACAGGCGTATCGCGCCACAGCGCGGCAGGGTCTGTAACCTGACGTGCGTCCATTAATTCTGCAGGCACCGGCGCGACGTGCGTGGCAGGTCGATCAAGCCAAGATGCCCGTCGCTTCTGTTCCACGTCCCAAGCCGTTGGCCGGCGCGCCGGATCGATATCGGGCAGGTTCCTGAACATCTGCGCACGCCTATCGACAATCGTCGAAAGCAGGTCCTGCCCCGCCGCGCTCCTGATGTAAGGGGTATCGAACCAGCGGCGAGGGTCGTCGCGCACATCGATCTGCAGCGCGCCGCGCCAGCGCGCGATGCGAACAGGATAAGTTTCGATCACCGATCGAAGCGCCTGAAGCTGGTCATTGGTCGGTCTGTCGGGAAATGGCCCATTGATTGAGGTGTCGGCAAGCCGCTGGTACAGATCTGCAAATTTTTCTCGCCCGTTGTTTTGGATGGGTAGATAGTCGTCAGCGCGAACATCGCGTAGGATCCTGGCCTGCTTCGGCGCGACGGAAACAGAGTCTTCGGCGGAAATATCATATTCTCGCGGCAGTTCTGCGCGCGGTGAGAGCCATGCGGGCACCGGCTGTGGTTCGCGGCCAGGTGTGATCTCGCCCAGCCCCACCATATCGAGTCCGCGTGCGCCGAGCGATGCAATGGTCGGTAAGGGCTGATCGAGCGCGCGAGGCGGCGACAGTGCAAATTCCTGGTCGGCCTCCCGCTGGCGGTCTGATGTGATTTCGCGGGTCGCCTGGATGCGCAGATCGCGCAATTTGATCCGCCGCCCAATCTCGGGAGTATCGCGCCAGCGCCTCACCGCCGTCTGCAGCCACGCGCTTTTGTCGACGAGATTATCATCATCCAGACCTGCCGGCCCGCGCTTGGCCAGCAACGCGCCGACTTGGGCAAGTTCTTTCTGCTGGGTATCGCGGATCGCCGGAAGCCGCTTTCGATAGGGTGCGGCATTCAAATCGACGCCGTGGATCAAATCCTGAGGATCGTCGGCAGGAAGCACAACCAAGCGTCCGTCGACTTCGCTGAGAAGGAGCGGCGTCTCAGCGATGCGCTTCATGACCGCATTGGGGTCGAGCATAGTTCGGGAGCTGGGCTCGCGGGACAAAATTGCCTCGACAACGCGCGTCGGCTCAGGGTTCTGGACCGCAAGTCCCAGGTCTCGCTCGAGCCGTTCGCGAAGATCGGCGGCGCTGCGTTCGAGAAACTTCGCCTGCTCGCGGCGCTCGGCTATCGCGGCCTGTTCAACGACCAACTCGCGTTCGAGTTCATGGAGATAGGCTTCGGCCTCGTTACCCCGCCGGGTCCACGCGTTCGACAGATAGGTATCGTGTCCGTCCTTACGCGCCTTGGCCGCATAGCCCGGGGCAAATCTCGCAACGATACGCGGATGGCTGCGCGCCATAGCGCACAGCGTTTCGATCTCGGCGGCCTCGGCGCGCAGCCGGATCGCGGTACGCTCGCGATCGCGAAGCTCGCGTGCGAGCCGCTCCAGCCGGTCGCGGTCGTCCGAAGTGCGGACTTCGCGCACGCGCGCTTTGCATAATTCGTAAGCTGTATCAGCATCCGCCAAATCCGCATCGCGCTTCGCCACCTGCTGCGCGAGCACCCGCCCCCAGCCGATCGCCGCATTGTCGAGCGACACATCCGGCGTATCTCCCGCACGTTCGAGTAAGGTGGCCTTGCCACCGACCTTACGCATCGTTTGCGCGTCGAGCCCCATCTTGGCGTAGGTTTCTGGCGAGAGCCGATAGTCGGCACCCGTGGCCTTCTGTTCGATGTTGACGAGACGCGCGATCTCGCAGCGGAACGGCTTCATGAAGCTGGTCGCGATTTGCGGCACGACGTGGGCGTCGAACCCCAGTGCACCGTCGCCATCGATGGTTACCGCGCGCTTGCCGACCTGGAAATGCAGGTGCCAGTTCGTCAGATTATTGAGCGCGTCGGGTTCATGCCGCACGAACAGGGCGGGCACGACCCGATTTGCGTCAGCATCGCCGCTTTCGGATTTGGCGAGCGATTGCACCCAGGCGTTCGCACCGACGAGAATGCGTTCGTGCGCCGCGCCGTCGAGATCGGCGGGCAGCTCCGCCTCGCCCGCAATGACCGCATAGCTGCCGCGACCTTCGCTGAGCTTCACCGGCGGATCCGCATCCGGCCAGCCGGGCAGCGCCGCGAGCCACTTCAGCGCGGCAGGCGCCTCCGGATCGATCCACGGCACACCAACCGACTGGCGCTTTTTGCCTAGCGCCTTGCCGCCATCCACCCGCCTCTGCTCGGCGTTGAGAATGTGACGCAGACCTTCGGGACAATCGGCGCGAAGCGCAGCGCCCGCCAGAAACGCAGGCGCGCGTTCATATCTGATGTTGAGACGCGGCGGTCCGGCGGATTTGTTCTTGCGCCGACCGAACTCATGCGATTCGACCGCGTCCCACTGCCTGGCTCGCTTGACCGGATCCGGATCGAGCGTCGTGACGAGGATCTGGCGATCGTCATGGCCATGATCCTGCGTGTAGCGGTCGAACGTCGCAGCGGGCCGCTCCTCTGCCGCTATTTCCGGCTCCGCATTCGCATCGCCGATCTTACCGGTCGCATAATCATCGAAGGCGGCCGCCGCTCGCTCGCGGGTTACGTTGCGCGCCAGGTGGAAGCTGCGCTCCCCCGCCCCGCTCGTCAGCCGCGATATGTCCGGCACGCTCGGAATGCCGAACCAGGCGCGCCGGGCGGGAGCTGCTTTCCCGCGCTCCCAGCGCTGCGCGGAATCGAGGCTCGCTCGGACCTTGCCGCGCAGGAGCCCCAACGGATCATCGAGTTCGGTCTCCGCCAGGTCGAGCGGCAAGTCGCGGATGATCCGCTTTGCTGCGCGCCTGCGAAAAGTTCCGATCGGATCCATGATCTCCAGTCCACGCTTCCAAAGGCGGGCTGTGCCCGTCCTACCAGCCCGCGGCAGGCGCCCGCTCGGGAAGTCCCGAGCGAAACCGACCTTGCTAATCCGAAGGATATCATGTTGATGTTAGCTTCCACAATCGAAGAATGTGGAGGCTACCTATTGCGCAAAAAATATTCAGTTACTCCCGATATATTCTCGATATCTTATTGAGATATTCTGGATACATTACCGATATTCCGCTAGATATTTAGATAAGAGATTTTGAACTCGAATCGGATATCTCTCAGCATGATCGAATATCGGCTTCAGATACTATCTGACTTACAACGACACCCGATCTCGGTGGCGGCGAAATCATTCCAATATCCGGTCTTTGGATATTCAGATGCCCGTTGTAATATCCATGCACCAATTTGCACTGGAACAACGAGCTTAAATGTCAGGTTTTGGCGACGAACCGTGCCTTATCAGCGACAGAATGCCTCGTTGCTCATCGGGGCTCCAACCTACCAACCAAGCAAGGAGATAAGTATGAAAAACTTGCTTGCTGAGGCCATGGCTCGGGCGATCGCTAAAGGTCTGACGGCGCACTGTACACAGATGGAAAAATTAGCGCGCGAGCTTGAAGTCGCTATCACCCAAGCGGCCCGAGCGAGTGATGAAACCATCACGATAGAAACCTTGTTCGCGGGCCAGCATCTGAATGGCCCGGCGTTTGCCGACCTCCGCAAGATCTTGCGCAACCCCGGCCTGAAGCCTGAGGCCACGATCAGTGAATTGCGCAGGGCTGAAGGCTACTTCATACGAGCGCACGACGCATATATCGCCAAATATTCCGACGATCGGGCGAACGCCCTGCGTTGGGCGGAGCTCCGGCTTGCGATCGCGCGACTCTTCTATGATGAGATGATCCGATCTTTACCTACTGCTTCACGTCCCCAAGCGCGGCCGAAGGCGGAGCGCTCAACAAGCGTCATCGGGTTCGAGATGGATGCATTCTCTGCCGATGAGCAGAAAGCACTCCGTCAGGCGATCCTTGATCGCGAGGATGCCATTCGGCAATTGGAGGCGATCATACGTAGAGGCGACGCGTCGTCGGACAATACACACCTCATCTGCAGCTATTTACGCGATCCGAACAAGATCGAGAAGGTGAACCGCTGGCTCACCGTCGAGCTCAGCAAGGCGCACGTTGCCGAGGTAAAGGTTGAAAATGAAGCGCCGACGTTGGCCGCCGTAGCCGAACCTCTCTCGTTGGCAGTTCCGGCACCGACAATCGGCAAAGAGGACGAAAAGTTTTGGCCGCCTATTCAGGACGCAAGGCGCGATGACGCAGTCGCTGCCAGCGAGCTTGTCGCGTGGCTTAGGGCGGGTCCGCAGAATCTTCGACGCCTATACGTCCGGACACCGGAGGGAAATGTTCGGCTCAGACAGGCGCCGAGATTGCCTCCGATCGCCCGCATGTTTGAACGCGCCGTTGACCATCCGGACGTCCAAGAGCAACTGGCAGCGATTTGTTCGGATTACGGCATCTGACGACGCTTTCCCGTGAGGGAACGGGCGGCTGATCTTGCTCAGAAGTTCCCATGACATACTTGGTCGCAGACGGATGCTGCGGGGGCGCCAATCGCGGCCCGCTGCGAGGCTGGAACAAACATCCCGCCCAGATTCGCGGCAGGGGGTGTGCTGGAGAAGCTCTTGGCTGCTTGGGAGATATAATGTGACGAAGGTTGTTAAACACAACGGCCACACCATCGTTGAAATCGCCGCGCGCATAGCTGCCGAACAGGATAATCTTGAGAATGCGCGCGCCTTTGCGCGCGCCGGTCGCATTTTCCGTCGCCGTACCAAATTCGTCGAAGATGATTTCGACGATGCGCTCAAGCTCGCGCTGCTTCGCGGCGGGAAGATGATCGATGTCGGTGCGCATAGACCCGCGAATCTTCGAGCAATCGCCGACCATTAGCAAGAGTTATCGCGACCCGTTCCTGTGACACGGCGTCCCCTAGAAATCGGAAATTGACGCAGCGGCTACCCTACGCTGCTCTGACCCAGACCGGACGCGGTGGCGAGAGTATAGAAGGCAAGGAAAAGGATTTCAGGCCGCGACCGGAAGGAGCGGCCCGCACATGGGATCGGGTGGGCGGGCAAACGAAGCGGCCGCCCCTGACAGGGGCGGCCTCGCCGATCGGCGGCTACGCCGCCTCTTTCACCTCCTCGGGGTTCGCCAGTTGATGAAGATAGGCAACGGCGCGTTCGGCATGGGCGGCGGCCTGCACGATGGCGCGCGTGTCGTTTTGCAGCACCTTGATCCAGCTCGCGATGTAGCTGGCATGATCGGGGCGCGGCTCGATGCAAAGCCCAAGGTCGGCGGCAAGGAAAGCGGCGCCCATTTCGGCAACAAGCTCCTCGCGGGCATAGCCTTCGTCGCCCCATTTCTCGCGGCCAAAGCTGCGATCAAGACGACTCTCATGGCGAGTCCAATGCACGGTTTCATGGCCCCTCGTGGTGTAATAGCCCATCCGTCATTTTCCGCCTCGCGTGGGGAACAGCACTTTCGCAAGCGCGTCGGTCAGCTCGCGCCGCTTGTCGTCGGGCAGCTTGCCAAGATTGCGCTGCTTCCACAGGACGGCGGGCAGGTTCTGCGCGTCGGCGATACCAAGAAGATTCCAGTCCGGCTCTCCCCGCTTGAAGCCGAGCAGAAAATGCCGGTGATCGTCGGGCATATCATCGACCATCGCGGCGATGATCGTCTCGCGCGCGGCTTCAAGCTCGGTAAGCGCGACCGGCTCCTGCGTCATTCCGGCGAAACCGCGCTCGAACTCGTAGCCGAGCGGCTTGCGGGTCGGGGCCAGGACTTCGACCATCGGGCGGTTATGACTGGCAAGATAGACGAGGAAGGCGCGGCGCAATTCGTCCGTCACGGCCTCGTTTGCCAGCAGGTCGCGCACGTCAAAAAGGTCGCGGGGATGCTGGCGGTCAAGCGCCGCCACGATCTTGCCTGCGTAGAGGTCGGCGAAGGACACGACCTGTATTTCGGCAAAGCCGAAGGCATCTTCGACGGCGGGCGTCACCCCCGTCACGACGGGATCGTAAACGGTGCCGCGCAGCACCGGCGTCACCTCAATCTTGATTTGCACGTCGTCGGCGCGGACGATCAGCTTGGTTACGATTTTCTCATCAGCCGAGCGCGAGGCATTGGCCCGGCTTCTCTTTATCCCCTTTTCGATCCGCTCCTTGATGCGCAGCATGGCGGCGTCAATCGCGGCAAGCGAAGCGGCGCGATCCTCGACCGGCAGATAGGTCAGGTCGATGTCCACCGAGAGACGCGGCAGGTCGCGCACGAACAGGTTGATGGCGGTGCCGCCCTTGAGGGCAAATATCTTCTCCTCCGCCACGAAGGGAAGCGTACGGATAAGAAGGGCGACTTGCTGCCGGTAGGTGTCGAGAAATGTCATGACGATCAATGCGCCTCAAGATCGGCGGGAACGGTGATATTGTAGCGCGGGTTGAGCTTGCCGCCTTTGACGAGGACGCGCTTGCCCGCACCAAGATCGACGCGGGACGTGTCGAGGCGGGATAGCCACGCATGGCGGTGACGGTCGGCGAAGAACAGAAAGAGCCGCTTCACCTTCACGCTGGCGCAAGCCTCAAGGAGCGTTTGCAGGCGGCGTGGGCTCAAATCGCTCAAGCCTTCCATCAGGGCATCGACCTGATGGAAGCTCTCATGCTCGGGCAGTTCGTCGAGCAATTCGAGGACGGCGCGCTCCTTGCTGGAATAGCGGATGGGCAGGGTCAGACCGGCGGCGCTGACCATGACTGGCGCGGGTTCGGGCGGTGCATCAGCATCGCCGGGAAACAGGCGCAGGCTGTTGTGCCAGCGAAAGGCCACGTCGAGCGGCAGGCTGGCCAGCCAGGTCGGCGGATGCTTCGGCCCGTAAAGGTGCACTTCCCGCACCGCCGCCGACAGATAATGAGCATAGCCCTGCTGTTCGAGCGCGGTGCGCCCACCAACGGCGAGCGGCAGGTCGAGCACGCTTTGAAGCGAGATAACGACCTGCTGCCATGTCAGGGGGCTACGCGAGCGGCGATAGACGCGCCGCGCGGGGCTATCGAGCCAACCGGCGCGGACATATTGGCTGCGCAGGGCCGATGAATAGCCGTGGGCTTGCATCCACGCGGCATCGGCAAGCAAACCCTCGGGGAGTTCCTGCTGGAGCCGGTTTAACTTGCTGTCAAAACGCGTAGCCATGCTTAGCATTTTGACAGATTCGTAAACCACTGTCGAGTTTATAATTCTACCAAAACGCTAAGTCTCACTTAGCGTTTCGTGCCATCCATAAACCCCCATCTCTAATCACCGCATATCCTGCGGCGAATAGGGCGGCTATTCACCGCAAAGGCGCGGGAAACCTAGCGTCTGCCGGTCAGGCGGCGGCTCATCACGTCGAAAGCGTCCTCGTCCTCCTCGGCCTCGTCAAAGCGGCTCAGGCGAATGACGGGTTCAAGATGCAGCAGGGAAATGGTGAAGTCATATTGATCCGAGGCGAGGGCGATTTCCTCGCATGGTTCGGCGAACCAGACATCACCATCATGCGCCACCTGTCCCCGGCTCCGCTCCAGCAAGTCCGGCTGTGCGGCGAGCGATGTGGCGGGCAAGGGGATCGGCGAGCGTCCCACGGTCTTGAAATAAGCTCCGGTGCGCAAAGCCGCAGGGCTGGAGCGCGCCCACAGGATGAAGCCATCGCGCGACACCACCAAGACCGAGCGGCGTTCGGTATATTGCAGCCAGCGCAGCGAAGCCGCGACCAGCGAGACGCCGCAGCGTTCCGCACAGCCGCCAATATCATCAAGGGTCGGTTTGGCGCGTCCATCGATCTGGCGACGAAAATCATCGAGCGGCATGAGCAGGCTGGCCGCGAAGTCATTGGCCTGCGCCTCGATCTGCCGATACTCGCTGTCCCAGCGCATCATGTCCTGCTGGCCGCACTCAAGGCCGTCGGGGAACCGGAGCCGGTGCAAGAGGTAATGGCCGAACTCATGCGCGATCGTGAAGTTGATGCGGCCAGGTGACGCGATCGCGCTGTTATAGATGATGCCCCAGCCTTTCTTGCCGGGCGGCGCTTTGTAGAGCGCCCCGTCGAAAGTCGGCAGGTTGTCGCCCATGACGAGCGACACGGGATCGTCGGGGAAGCGGTTGCGCGAATATTCCTTCGCCAGCTCCGGCACGGATACCGGGAATCTCTCGTCCGCCGCGCCGTGGACGCTGTTGAGCAACAGCGTCAGCGTGTTCGCCCAGCGCTGCGGCGAGAAGTTTTCCGTCATGCGTCATCGCCCCACAGTTTCACCATCTGCCTGATCTTATCTTTGGTGGCGGAATCCATCTTGCGATACTGACGATAAAACTGCGCGTCGGCGGCTTCTTCCTTGCTCACCTCCTCGCCCTCATCGAGCAGGAACTCGATGGTGGTATCGAGCTTCTCGGCGATCTTGGCGAGCTTTTCGGCCGAGGGCCGGGGCGGGTTCTTGTTCTCCAGCTCCCAGATATAGCTTTTGCTGGACTCGCTCAGCTCGGCGAGCTTGTCGAGCGTATAGCCCTTTTCTTTCCGCAGTTTGCGGATCTTCTCTCCAAGGATGTTCGGCAAGCGGGGGCTCCTGTCCGGTTGTTCGGTGTAGGCGCATTTTATGTCCTTGACACCGAAATGGCAATGTGAGACTTTGTTCGGAGTAGAGGTATTTTTTATACCTATACCAAGAATCGGAGTTGAGCATGAATAGCAACAAAAATGATAACCCTGGCCAGGGCAACGGCAACGAGCAGGGCAATGGTAACGGCCATGGCGACGATCATGGTCAGGGCGGGCACAGCAAGACGACGATCATCGTCAACACCCGCGAAAAGGAAGTCGAGGGTAAGGTCGTGACCTACGACCAGATTGTCGCCCTCGCGTTCGAGAACCCGCCGACCGGCGCGAATATCGAGATCACCGTCGCCTATCGCGACGGCCCCGGTCCCGATAAGGAAGGCACGCTCCAGCTGGGCGGTTCGACGCGGATCAAGAAGGACATGATTTTCGATGTCACCGCCACTGACAAGTCGTAATCCCGACCTCGCCCGTCTCGTGCAGGATGGCTATGAACTGGCCATCCTGCACGGCCATATCGTCATTTCCGGCGTGCCCTATGTGAACAGCAAGGGTGAGGTTCGTCTCGGCACGCTGGTGTCGGACATGAGTAATATTTCCGGCGACATCACTGTTTCCCCGATCACGAACGGGAAACACGTTGCCATGTGGGCTGGCGAACATCCCTGCGACAGCGGCGGCAAGCCGCTGGAGCATATGCGCCACGCCAGCGGTGATAAGGTGCTCGGCCCTGGCCTCACCGTGAACCATTCGTTCTCGAAGAAGCCGAGCGCGGGCTATCGTGATTATCACCACAAGATGACGACCTATGTGGACATGATCGAGCGTCATGCGCGCGAGCTTGATCCGAACGTCACGGCGCGGACGCATCGCTTCGTGGAGAGCGACGATCCGCAATCGCCGTTTCACTATCCTGACACGGCTTCGGGGCGCGTCGGCATCACCAATGTTATGCGCAAGCTCGAACTTGCGCGGATCGGGATTTTCGGGGTCGGCGGCACCGGCTCCTATGTCCTCGATCTCGTCGCCAAGACGCCGGTGCAGGAGATCGCCATTTTCGATGGCGACACTTTCCTCCAGCACAACGCCTTTCGCGCACCGGGCGCGCCGTCCGCCGAACAGCTCAAGGAACTGCCCAAGAAGGTGAATTATCTCGCGGGCATCTATTCCAAGATGCACCGTGGCATCGTGCCGCACGCCTTCGCCATCGCGGCGGATACGATCGACAAGATCGGCGCGCTCGACTTCGCGTTCATCTGCATGGACCCCGGCACGCCCAAGCGGCTGCTCGTGGAATATCTCGAACAGCAGGGTGTGCCCTTCGTCGATGTCGGCATGGGGATCGAGCTGATCGACGATGGCCTGACGGGGCTGGTGCGCGTCACCGCCAGCACACCGGATCGGCGCGACCATGTGCGCGACAACCGCCGCATTCCCTTCAAGGACGGCGGCAAGGACAATATTTACGCGAAGAACATTCAGATCGCCGATCTGAACGCGCTCAATGCGGCGCTTGCCGTCATCCGTTGGAAGAAGCATTTTGGCTTCTACAGGATGGACCCAAAGCTGGAGCATCACGCGAATTTCGCCGTCAGCGGCAACGTCATAACCAATGAGGACAAGACATGAGCCGTGCGGCCTATAGCCACAAGTTCGTCAAAGCCTTTCCCGACAAGCTCGATGACGGCATTCTCTATGTCTCGGTGGAGTTCGGCACGGCGGCGCACCGCTGCTTCTGCGGCTGCGGAAGCGAAGTCTATACGCGGTTTTCGCCGCGCGATTGGTCGATGAAGTTTAACGGGGAAACCGTCTCGATCAGCCCGTCCATCGGCAACTGGAGCTTCGCGTGCCAGTCGCATTACATCCTTGATGGCGGGCGGTTGCATTGGGCGGATCGCTGGTCGCGCGAGCGTATCGAGCTTGGCCGACTGCTCGACCGCGAGCGCAAGGACCGGCACTACAAGGGCGAGCCGCCTGCTTCGATCCCGACGCAGCCAAAGGTGGAGCCGGCGCGCCCTGGGCTGCTTGCCCGCTTCGCGCGCTGGCTTGCTAGAAAATAGAAGCCGGATAGGCCGGGAGGCTTATCGCCTCCCAGCTTTCCGCGCTGCCGGTTTGGCGGCGGGTGCCGCTTCCGGTGCGGCGTCCTTGGGCTTCGGGGTGTATTCCCGCATGACGATCCGGCTTTGCAGGGGAACGGCGTCGCAGAGGATGTTGAAGCCCTTGCCGTCGCGGTTCGGCCATGCCGCGCCGATCTTGGTCCAGCGCGCATCGGGGCCGTTGCCATCGACGCGATAGAGCATGAAGGCGGGACTGTTGGTTTCGGTGGTCATTGAAGTTCTCCTGTCGAGCGTAGAGCCGCAACCGTTGCGGCCGATGTGGAGAACAGGGCGCGGCCAAGAGGTCGCGGGGTCATGCCGGTCAAAGACCGCCCGACAGGGGAAGCTGCACAAATGAAATGCGGAAGCGCCCGCGATTGACGCCCGACCTGGCCAAGCCAGTGAATCCACGAATGGGGCCCGTGACGCGCGCGGCTGCTCGATCAGGAGAGCGGTGACCACCATCCCCCCAAACAGCACTTGTCTATCGAGGCACTTTCAGGCCGTAGTCGGCCTCAAGCATGTCGATGATCTTGGCCAAGGCGCGGTAGATGCTGAGTTCGTTGGCTCCAAAGCGATAATGGCCGGTGACCAGCTCCTCCGGCTGCAAATCGTCAAAGCGGTGACGTGCTCCCCTGAATTGTGACCGCTTTTTTGGTAGAGTCTGACAGGTTCGTGAACGCAATGCCGCCGACAAGCGCAAGTTCAAGATCTGGCTGACCGATCGCGGATGCGCGCTGGAAAGCGAGCTGATGTGCTATGGTGCGAAGATCAACCAGATCGCCGCGCAAGGCATGGATCAGGCCGAAATCGACCAATGCTTAACAGTGCTCAAGCGAATGTCGGAAAATCTTGCCGAGGCATTCTCCGAGCAATAGGTTCTGGCTAGTGCACGGATTGCCCGACGCCCCGGCATAGCGAAGCCGGCCTATTTTCGCGCATGGCCACATCTCGTTCGACCGGGTGATCTTGGTGCGGAACCAATCAGCAGCCTCGATCACCGCTTCGACCGGGCTGGCCGGGTGTGGAATTTCTGGGCAAATCAAGATCATCCAAGGCGCCCGGAGCACAAGGGGCCATTCAAAGATCGATCGCAGTAATCCCATCGAATGTCGCCAATGGTCCGGTGGACATCTGATCTTGACTGTTTCCCAATTAAGTATACCAAATTTCTGCACCGGGTCGAATTTCAACCTCAAGCTGACAGAAACGAGTCATGTCCCGCGCCTCGGATCTCGCACACAGCATGATCAAGGAAAAGATCCTGAGCGGCGAGTTGGCTGGCGGAGCGCCGATCACGGAAGCATCCTTGTCAAAATTATGCGGGATTTCACGAACACCTGTGCGAGAGGCATTGCGCAAACTTGAAGCTGAGCTTTTGGTGATCCGCACGGATACCAATAGAACGATGATCGCGCACTGGTCGCATGATGACGTGATCGAAAGCTTTGAACTGCGTGCCTTGCTCGAAGGCAGGGCCGCCTACCGCGCCGCCGCGCGGATAAGCGACGCCGACATAGAGAGACTGCGCGTTGCGAATCGCCGGATCTGTCAGGCGATTGACAAGCCCTCGGTGGACACGGACGCCTTTCTCGATGCAAATCACGAGTTTCACACCATTTTTCACCGGGCGGCAGGATCGCGTCATATTGCAAGCCTGCTCAACGGCTTGATCGAGCGGCCAGTAATCTCGCGCACCGTTCACCAATACAGTCGCGAAGAACTGCGCCGATCTTATGATGATCATGAGCAAATTATCGGCTCCTTGGCTCGCGGCGATAGCATTATGGCCGAAACGCTGCTGCGGTCTCACATCATGCGCGCCTACCACGCTTTTGTTGAATCCCGTCCCGATTTGAGCCAAGTCCAAGAGATAGAGCGAGAGCAATAATGTATACGAAAAATGTCGAGATACTTGAGGTCGGCCCTCGCGATGGCTTGCAGAATGAAAAAACCCTCATATCAACTCAGGATAAAACTTCGCTCATCGATCGCGCGATTGCTGCCGGTGCACGGCGGATCGAAGTGACCAGCTTTGTCAATCCTCGGGCCGTGCCACAGATGGCAGACGCCGAAGCCGTTTGCGAGCAACTGCCCGAGCGCGCAGATGTCACCTATGTCAGCCTTGTTCTCAATGCGCGCGGTGCCGCGCGTGCGCTGGCCACCGGACGGATCGACCAGCTTGGGGCGGTTGCGGTTGCGACCGACAGCTTCGCCATGGCGAATCAAGGCCAGACGAGCGATGGCTCGGTTGAAGTGGCTCGTGAAATTATGGAGAAGGCGCGCGCCGCTGGAAAAACCGGCCAGGTCACTATTGCCGCGGCCTTTGGTTGTCCGTTCGAAGGGGAAGTGGCCAAGGATCGAGTCGTCGCCATGGCGGTCGCTCTGGCTGAGGCGCAGCCGCTCGAAATCTGCCTTGCTGATACAATCGGCGCCGGCAATCCGGCCCAGGTCGCTTCGCTATTTGGCAAAGTTCGCGCGGCGGTGCCGCGGATTCCGTTGAGGGCCCATTTTCATAATACACGCGGGACGGGTCTGGCCAATGCATGGGTTGCTGTTCAGGCAGGGGCGGTCACGATTGATTCGGCGCTGGGCGGCCTGGGCGGCTGCCCCTTTGCGCCGGGTGCAACCGGCAATATCTCGACCGAAGACGTTGTGTATATGTTCGAGCGAGCCGGCATCGACACGGGTTTTGACCTTGAGGCCCTGGTTGAGGCCAATCACTGGCTCGGCGATCTGATGCAGCGCAGATTGCCGGGAATGGTCGCCCGCGCGCCGCTTTTTCCCTCTTCATCTCAGGAAAAACGCTGTGCCTCATAATCCTTCCATGCAGTTCAACCGTTTGCAGCAGACTGGGCGGTTCCTTCGAAAAACAGCAGCGATTGGCGAGATTCAAAGGTCACCGCAAGATCGCAAGTCGAACCTTGCCTCAGCCATGTGCGCCCGCGGGATTGGCTTTGGGGATAAAGTATGATGACGCCTTCCAACAGGGGTGCCCTTGCTGACATTCGCGTCGTTGAACTTGGTCAGCTCATTGCTGGGCCCTTTTGCGGTCAGCTGCTCGGCGACATGGGCGCCGATGTGATCAAGGTCGAGCCTCCCGGGGCAGGCGATCCGATGCGGCTCTGGGGTCAGGGCGAAGAAAAGGTTCAATGGGAAGTAATCGCGCGCAACAAGCGGTCGGTGACCTGCAATCTGCGGATCCCCGAAGGCCAGCAACTAGCGCGCCAGCTGATCGCCAAGGCCGATGTGCTGATCGAGAATTTCAAGCCCGGAACACTCGAAAAATGGGGTCTGGCGCCCGAGGATCTCTTGCGCGAGAACCCGGGGCTCATCATTGCGCGGATGTCGGGCTATGGCCAAAATGGCCCCTATGCCGCTCGCGCCGGCTTTGGCGGGATCGGCGAAGCGATGGGCGGCTGGCGCTATATCGTCGGCGAACCCGATCGCCCGCCCGCGCGCATGGGCGTTTCGATCGGCGATACGCTGTGCGCCACCTATGGCTGCATGGGGGTGCTCGCCGCGCTCCACCATCGCGAGCGCACCGGCGAAGGGCAGATCATCGACACCGCGCTCTACGAAGCGGTGCTGCAGGTGATGGAGGGGCTGGTTCCCGAATATGACCACAATGGCGTGATCCGCGAGCGGTCGGGCTCGATCCTGCCGGGCATCGCCCCTTCGAACGTCTCTAAGTGCAAAGACGGGATGTTCATGATCGGCGCGAACAAGGACGAGATCTTCGCGCGTCTTGCCAAGGCCATGGGGCAGGAGGAGCTTGCCTCCGATCCGCGCTTTGCCACCCATATCGCGCGCGGCAAGCACCAGCGCGAGCTCGACGAGATCATCAACCACTGGACCGCGCAGCGCACCGTCGCCGAGGTCGAGCAATTGATGATCGACCATTCGATCCCCGCCGGCCGACTCTATTGCGCGCCCGAAATGATCGAGGATCCGCATTTTCAGGCGCGCGAAGCGATCATCGAGGTCGAGACCAAGCGTTTTGGCAAGCTCAAGATGCAAAACGCCTTTCCCAAGCTGTCGAAGACCCCTTCGGGGGTGCGCCGCCCCGCCCCGGCGATCCCCGGAGAGCACAACGCCGAAATCTATGGTGCTTTACTCGGGCTTGATGCGACTGCGCTTGAAAAACTGAATGAGGCTGGCGTCATATGAACGAAGACCTATCCGCAAACCATGCTGACGCATTTTCAAACCATCTGGAGCCTGGTAACAAGCCAGCTCTGCTGATCGTCGATGTCGTGATGGCTTACCTGGATCCCGATTCGCCGCTTTATGCGAATGCAGAGGCACGGTGAGATGATGGAACTCGAGCAGCGCATCGCAACGATGAACCAGGAGATCGAAGACATCGCAGCGCGCAGCGATACCGCACGCCGCCTCATGACTGTGCGGGGCATCGGCCCACTGGCCTCGACCGCTCTACTGGCAGCGGCCGGTTCCGGGCAGCAGTTCAGCAAGGCTCGTGATCTCGCGGCCTGGCTCGGCCTCGTACCGCGCGAACACTCGACCGGCGGAAAGAACAAGCTGCTCGGTATCAGCAAACGCGGCAACAAGTATCTGCGAAGGATGATAGTCCATCGTGCACGATCCTGTGTCACACATCTTGACCGCAGCCGGGACAGGTTGGGGCCATGGCTCGATGGGCTTGAGAGCAGGATGCATAAGAACAAAGTCACGGTTGCCCTGGCAGCCAAGATCGCCCGCATTGTCTGGGTGATCCTGACCAAGCCGGGTGCTACCTACGAGCGGCGAGTTCCAGCGTTCAGCTGAGCAGCGCCGCCACCAACTGCGAGGTTCGTGAGAGTGATGACGAGACAGTGGACCAGCGCATCGTAAACCCCTGCAAAAAAGCGGGCAGCAAGCCCAAAGCATTTATCTGGGAACGAGGCGCGCGGATCTCATCAAGGCCTGGCCGCAACAGCGGCCCACTCGCGAGAGGCCGGATACATTTGTGCAGACTGGCACCGTCAACACCAATCGACCCTTGCATGGACAGGGCGGGTCATACATTTTTTGCCAGGAGATCCTTCAACGCCACGTTGTCCAGCATCGTGTCGGCCAGCAGTCGCTTGAGCTTCGCGTTCTCGCTCTCAAGCTCCCTCAGCCGACGGGCCTCGGACACCTCCAGCCCGCCATACTTCGACTTCCAGTTGTAGATCGTCGCTTCCGACACCCCGTGCCGCCCGGGCTACGTCAGCAGTCTTCGCGACTGCCTCCGCCTCCTTCAGCACGCCAATGATCTGCTCCTCTGTAAACCTCGATCTCTTCATCTCGTCCGTCCTTCTCGTAGGGCCGGACTCTAATCCAACTTGGAGGAAAATCAGGGGGTCACGTCACCAGCGGCGCAACATATAGTTGATCGCCTTGGCGAGATCGTGATTGCGTGAAAGCTTGGCAAGCTGGGCGGTCATCCATTTCAGGCTACGGCGTCGGGATGAGCCTTTGCGAAAGCCTCCAATGCCCCACAGTTCTTGTCGATTCTTTCGAGAATCGGGAATTGCGCCATATCGACCTCAAAACGGCGCGCATTGTATATCTGCGGGATCAGGCAGCAATCCGCGAGCGTGGGCGCATCGCCAAAACAAAAGCGCGCCTGTTGTCCATTGTGCGCTGAAATGATCGCTTCGAGCGCCTCGAACCCCTCGCAGATCCAGTGCCGGACCCACTCGTTCTTGGTTTCATCGGACAGACCCAGCGGGCCAACGAGATATTTGAGAACGCGCAGGTTGTTCAAAGGGTGAATGTCGCAGGCGACAGCAAGCGCGCATTGTCGGACAAAGGCACGATCCTTCGGATCACCCCTGGGCAGCAACGGTTTTTCCGGATAGACCTCATCCAGATATTCGAGAATGGCCGCCGATTGGGCCAAAGACCAACCATCCCCGGTTTCCAGCACTGGGACGAGCTTTGCCGGATTGAGGGAGGTGAATGGCTCCGACATTTGCTCGTCCTTGCGGAAGTTGACCGGACAAGACGTGTAGTCCAGACCCTTCAGGTTGAGCCCAATCCGGACGCGGTATGATGCAGAGCTATGAAAAAATTCGAAGAGTTTCAGCATGGGATCGGGTTCCTAGATCGGGTAGATGATCGCATTGGGGATCATCTCGCTGTCGATGACGCACACCCTCTTGGCGAACTTCAATGCGCCGTCTTCCTCGACGATTTCATCGAAATAACGACCGACGCAGAAGACCTCACTCAACTTATCCAGCTTGGTGCGAAAGACGCTGAAATTGGCCTCGCACTGCACGAGCCTGCCCTTGCCTGATGCACTGTCCTCGACGCTGGAGACGAAGGGCAAACCGGTTATGTTGCGTTGATGATAAGGGTCATGGAAAATGGTTTGCGTAATACCATAGGCGCGATCCTTCATCATTCCCTTGCTGCTCAGGACAAGAGTGGAAAGCGGCAGATTTTTTTCGAAATTTTCGCGCGCGGTGATACGGTAGTATGGTTCCGATGAAAAAAGATCTACCCAGGATTCAAACTCACGCTGGTTTATCGCCCTTTCGTAGGAGGCATAAAGCTGCGCCATCCTATTCAATTCAAAATTGTCAGGCATCTTAAACCTCCATTACCTCGCGCCAGTATTTATACATGCCGCGGATCAGGTTCTCGCTTGCAATGACGTTGGCTTCTTCGGTACCGCGCCCACCCATGAGCGCAATCATCCGATCCGACGGATTGGCCGAGAAGCCTTCCTGAGAAAATTCGAGCACCTCTCCATCATCGGCAGAGACATAGCCCGAAGGACCAAACAGATTGGCCTGCTTGAGCCTGCGCGCATGCATTTCCTCGTCGTCGTCCTCAAAGCGGAAGTGAGTCCAGACAAAGTCAAAGGCATTCGGTCCGGATGGCTGGATATGCCGGGTGGAAAGGCTGTTGACCTGCTGCTGGATGATGACGCTTGGGAACAAGGTCATCATAGTTGCCGTATATTCGCCCCACCATTCCTCATAGACGATGTCGATCTGGCTGGGATCGTTAAGGGCCATGTCCGCCTTGAAGCTCGTGACACCGGAAACGAGCTCGGCCTGCGCTTGCTGAACACTGCGCGTGCCCGCCATCACGGCATGGCGCTTTGTCGGATCCATCAGGAGCCTCATTTTGCTGTCAGCGCGCCACAGACCGAAGGTCACGAACCAAGTGTGCAGAAGGCCCGCATGATAAGGATCCTTGATGTTCTCCATCATCAACTTCCAGTTGGAAGGGATCCTCTGCTTGTTGTAGCCAAGGATGACGAGCTTGCGGCCATCGAATATCCGGTCAAAATAGCGCAACACCTCTTCGCCAAGATAATCTTCGAAACTCTCGACATCCTGATCGAAAGAACCGAAGATCACGCCCCCGCGTGTCGCAATTTTCAGCTTGCGAAGGCCATTTTCTTCCCGTTTGAAATCGGAAGGCATACCCCCGGAAAGCTTGCCGTCCTGGCGCAGTCCGCGCTGGTAAGGCACGCCGCGCAGATTGCCTTGCAGATCATAAATCCACTGATGATAGGGGCAGACGAATTCCCCAACATTGCCATCGCGAGCCCGGCAGAATTTCATCTTGCGGTGTGCGCACAGGTTTTCAAAGCCGTTGATCGCACCGCTCTTGTCGCGCACGACGATGACCGAACGCTCCCCGATGACCGTGCGTTTGAAATCGCCCGGATTGGGAATTTCTTCCTCAAGCCCAAGGTAACACCAGTGCCCGTTGTAAAAGAGACGTTCCAGTTCACGCTCGTAAACCTCTCTATCGGTATAGATGCTGAGAGGAATATTCGCGCAATCTCCGCCTTCCCATCCGATCGCTTCTTTCAGGCCATCCTGTTTCATTGCCTTAACCTCCGGTCATCTATCCTGCTTGGGCTCGGTGATGAGCACCTCGATGGGCCGCAATTGCGTGATCGTTCCCACCATCTTGTCGCCGGGTGTTACCGGACCGACCCCGGCAGGCGTTCCGGTCATCAACACATCGCCTGGTTCAAGCGTGTCAAATTGCGAGAGAAAGGCGAGGCTCTCCGCCACGCCCCAAAGCATCATGGAAGTTCGGCTCTCCTGGCGGGCCTCGCCATTGACGGTGAGGACGATCTGCGAATCCGGCCACTCCTTGGCTTGACGGATCGCTCCGATCGGCGCTGATCGGCTGAAGGATTTGCCAAGCTCCCAGGGGCGCCCCTTTTCCCGCGCTTCGAGCTGCAGGTCGCGCCGGGTCATGTCGAGGCCCACAGCATAGCCGAAAATGGCTTCGATCGCCTCTTCCTGTGTGGCGTTTCGCAATGGCGCCCCCAGCACGGCCACCAGTTCGAGCTCATAGTGGAAATTGCTGGTCTGCGGTGGATATTCGAGTTCGATCGGATGGGCTGCATCCACCGCTGCATTGGCCGGCTTCATGAAGAAGAACGGCGGCTCGCGTTCATCCCGCCCCATTTCCCGGGCATGGGCCGCGTAATTCTTTCCCACACAGTAGATACGGTTGACCGGAAAGCATTTATCGCTCTCCTCGATCGTCAAGGTAGGAGATGGCGGAAGTTCAAAGCAAAGTTCTCTCAAGATAATTCCCCTGAAAATTCAGTCATGCACGTTACAATCGCGCCTCGCGCCACAAGCCGAGCATTTTCTGGACGGGCCGGTCCGAATAGCTGTAGAGAACCGTCTCTTCGGCCGCAGCGATTTCCAGCTGATGCCAAGAAGGCACGATGAAAATATCGTTCTGTGCGAAGGGGAATTCCTGGCCTTCGATAAAGGAAGTTCCTCGCCCCTCGAGGCAGACATAAATTGTTGAATCCGTGCAACGATAGCCTCGCGTGCGCATCCCTCGGGGCAAGAGCTGGAGAAATGCTCCGATCGTCGGGATGGGGGAGGAGCCCGTCGTCGGATCGATATAGCGAAGCTTGTATCCAAAATGGTCATCGGTCGGCGAACTGGCGATCTTTTCGACCGATCGGAGCGCATCGACATAGGGATAAACGAAGAGCTTGGTGGCCATCCCCTGCTCGCCTTCGAAATCGACGGGCAGCATGTTGCTACCGTAACGCGCACGCGCATCGCCCTCCGGTCTCTGAACGATCTGCGATTTTTCCGGAGCGCCCTCGCGAAAACCGGCGTTCAGCAATTCAACGATCGGAATATCGAGCCCGTCGAGCCAGATGACTGGCTTGTCACCTTCATTGCCATGATCGTGATAGGTCCAGGCCGGCGTAATGATGAAATCCCCGCGCCGCATGGTCGTGCGCTCGCCATCGACGGCCGTATAGGCTCCCTCCCCCGACAAGACGAGGCGGAGAGCCGATTGCGTGTGGCGGTGCGCAGGAGCCACCTCGTTGGGGAGGATCAGTTGAAGGCCCGCATAGAGACCGTCGCTAATGCGCGATTGCCCGCGCAAGCCCGGATTTTCCAGCACCAGAACCCGGCGCTCGGCCTCTTCTGCCGAGATCAGATCGCCCGCCTCCATGAGATAGTCCCGCGCCTGGGCAAAATCCCATTTGTAGGCTTGCGCGCGAGGAGTGGGCGTTTCGGGAACGAGCGCTCCGAGCACTTCCCACAAGGGGGTAAGGTTGTGAGGATCAATTTTTTCATAAAATGCCTGGCGGATATTGTGCCCTTGGCTCGCCGTCTTACCATCAGGAGACATTGACGCCCTCCTCTTCAACAAAATTGATCTCGGCCTCGGTGAAAAATATTGCGTCCTGATCGAGGCCAGCTTTCATCAGGCTCATCATGAGGGGCAAAACAGCGAAGCCGGGGGCGAAGACATTGGCCTGCTCCGCCTTGATCCGATGGCGTTCGAGCTGGATGAAATCGATCATCTCGGTCGTCGAACCACGTCGGCTGGTCAGCCTCATCGATGCCTTCGGCTGCGGTCCGTTGAACACGACGAGCTCGCTATTGGGCAGATGTTGCGTGCACAAATTGCAGATACCGTCGACCAGGTGCATGAAGGAAGCCGACGGCTGCAACAGGAACTGCACCGCTCGGTTCGGATTCTGCGCGATCAGCGCCTCAACGATCGAGCGCACCGCGACCATTCCAGGGCCAACCCCGCAAACCAGGGCAGCGGCTTCGTCTTGCGGCAGGACATAGCCCTTTCCGATGGGTCCGACGAGCTTGAATTCCTGCCCGGCGGATATCCCCTTCTTCAATTCAACAAGGAACTGTGGCGCTGTGTCTGCTTCGACAAGGAAGCTCAGGGTCGACTGACCAGGTGCATTGGCGGGAAACAGGAGAGGGGAGCGCCCCCGATCCATGGCAAGAGCATATTTCTGCCCTGGGAAAAAACGCGCCGGCCTTCGCCCGATATCGAAGTCAAACTGGATGACGTTGGTCTCTATCTCTTCAAGAGCAGTGATCCGGCCGCGATGATACTGGAAGGGGACGTTCACCGCCGGTCTGACCGATGGGAGACGCACCCCCATGTCCATCGAGATGTTTCTTTGGCACGCAAGAAAGGCCTTGTTCTTCTGCATCAGGACAGACTGCTTGTGGCGATCGGGCGCAAACAGATCGAAAGGTTCCACCTCGCACATACCGCAATTGCCGGTCTTGCAGCTGTAAGAAATGGGCAGACCTTCCCGAAGAAGCACGTCGAGCAACCCTTCGCCTTCGTCGCATTGCACGATCCTGCGTATCGGTTTGACTTGGACGATCATGCCGATTTCAGCATTGCATTTCCTTGAGAACAGGATCGTGTCGGGGAAGCGCGACAATTTCAGGAGCCACATCGACGCGCAATTCGCCGATCTCGCTGATCCTCGCCTCGATCCTATCTCCCGCTTCGATGGGCCCGACTCCTTCCGGCGTGCCAGTAAAAATGACATCGCCCGGATTGAGTTGATACATCGAGGAGGCGTATTCGATCAGCTTGGGAACGTCGTAGACAAGATCGCGGGTGTTGGCCTTTTGACGAATCTGGCCGTTGACCCGCAATTCCAGGCCGAGACACCCCGGATCGTCAATCTCGTCCGCTGTGACCATCCACGGGCCAAGCACCGCAAAGCTATCAGCCGACTTGCGGAAACTTTGCAGTTCCGGCCCCCGGATGGTGATGTCCAATCCGACCGTATAGCCCGCCACATATTTCAGGGCCTCATCGCGCGTCACACCGTGGCACTGTGTGCCGATGATCACCGCAAGTTCGATCTCATGATCGATCCTGCGCCCTGGATAACGCAGGCGGATAGGTTCGCCAGCCCCGGAAAGGGCGCTGTTGGCCTTTAGGAACAGCCCCCAATGCCAGATGCTTTTGGTCATGTCGCGACCATGGGCAATTTCCTGGTTGGCCGCCGTTTCCTCGATGTGCGCGCGATAGTTGATCGGCGCGTTGATCAGCTTCGATGGGTTGGCGACAGGGGCTTCGAGCCGGACATCCGCGATCGGCGTGGGCGTGGCCTGTTCCTTCAATTCCGACATGAGCGGGAGCAATCGTGCAAGCTCCGCGATGAATATGTCCTTTTGCGGAAACGGCCAGCGGCTGTCGGGAAGGCAAGCCAATGCCCCGCTGACGTCGAAAACTTCATCGCCCTCGACGATCCCGACCCGATCCGTATTGAACCTGCAGATTCTCATCTGCTCCGCCTCTCTGTGTGTCTGCGCTCAGATCTCGAGCTCGTCGCCGCCATTGACGTTCATGATACCCCGCACGCCAAGGCCGCCATCGGTATTGATGACGACGCCCGTCGTCGGTGCCGCGTTCTCCTCAGAGGCGAGCAGGACATAAGGCCCGCAATATTGCTCGGGCGTCGGCGCCATACGCAGCGGCGTGATTCCGATGATCAGCTCGTCGAAACCCTCCATCTCTTTGAGGCTCTGGTTGTCCGTATCGGTCGCCTTGAGCCCCGAGAGATTGGTATGCATTCCGCCTGGCGCGACCCCATTGACCCGCACCTTGGGCGCCAGCTCGTGAGCCAGTTGCCTCACCAGCCCGACCACCCCGTGCTTGGACGCAGTGTAGACCGGTCCGCCTCCACCAGTATAGAACCCGGAGTTGGAGATCGAGAAGATCATGTTGCCCTTGGAGCGGACCAGCTCGGGCAAAGCAGCGCGAGCGCCAAGGAGCCCACCCTTGAGGTTGACGGCCATCAGCTCATCGAAAGCGGCCGCCAGCTCATCCCCCTTGTATTCGGCAAGGGGCTTGAAAAAGTCAAAGACGCCCGCATTGGCCACGAAACAATCAAGCTGGCCAAAGCTCTCAACCGCCTTGGCAACCGCGGCTTCATTGTCGGCATAAGACGTGACATCGCCAACATGAATCACCACCTTGTCGCCCAGCTCGTCCTTGACCTTGGCCGCGCGCTCTGCATCGCGCTCCATGACGAGAATACGCGCGCCTTCTTTGACAAAACGCCGCGTCAGTGCCAGCCCAAGGCCAGCGCCTCCGCCAGTGATCAACGCAATCTTACCTTCCAACCAACCCATTCTTGTCCTCCTTGATCCGCACGCCGACCCAGCGCTCAAACAAGGTCGAGCCTACAGATTTCTTGCTTTATGCAGGCGCTTACAGGAACAGCGTCATATTACGGCCCTGCACACAGCGCTCCGGGAACACAATGAAGCGCTTCACGAACTTGAACCCCTGATCCGGGGTGATGACCAGCTCGTCGTGTCGGGAATAGATGAAATCGTCGATCTCATACTGCCGACGCATGCGACGAAGGTGCCAATTCGTCCGCACGAAAAGCCTGTCTTTTGCGCTACCTTTGGTAACCTCGAGGTTTGTGCCGATCCGCACATAAGCCTCGTGTGGATTGACGCGCCAATTCTGCGGATGCAACTGCTGCTCCACACGTGCATCGAGCGCACCGTGATCATCGTCGTAGATGAAAACGCTGTCGGGCAGCGAATAGCGACGCTCTTCGATGTATCGCAGCTGTCGGCTGATTATGACATAACAAATGTCGGGATGGATCATCTCGTCGAGCCATTCCCGCACCCGCCCGGTATCGAGCAACCTCGCTTCGCGATTGGTGAAAGCCTGCACCCTGTGAAGCAGATCGTGATCGGCGATCAGCTCCGGATCGCCATCCCATACATCCGCGCCCATCGTTTTGACGATTTGATTTGCGTTTTCCATTTTATAGCATCCTGAAAGCCTAGATTTTGCAAAGGGATGATCAGCAATCGGCGTCGATCAATTGCTGCTTCCATCCCTCGTCATTCAGATCGAAAGCATCCCAAGAAGGAAGCTTCAGGATCTCGTCATAAAAGCGGTAGTATCCGCGGTAGGACGTTTCGCCGATCGCCGCCTGGCCGATCACGCCAGGCATTTCGTCCATCACCGTGTCGTTGCCGATCCCCATCTGGGCGTTGAGTCGCAACTTGCGCGACTGCCAACCTGTCGGAAGAAGCGAAGCCGATTCCATATTGTCGTTGTCGTCAGCTTCCCAGTAGCCTGCGGTTCCGAAGGTTCCGTGTACGCCGTTGTAGATATCCCGCTTCAGATCCTCGGGCGTATCCTTTTCCGCGATCGCCCAGGTCCAAACTTCCGTCTCGCTCGGACCACGCGGCTGCCAGATCTTGAACGTGTTGGTCCCCCAAAGGTAGGAAACATTCGGGAACAACGAACCGTTGAGATGCGAACCGTAGAAACGTGCCTTGAGCTCCCCGTATTTCTCCGCGATCTTGCCCTTTTTCGTGGCCTGCCAGGCCAGGATTTTCTCGGCCGTCTGCGCGGGTTGGCCGCCCGGATTGACATCGTAAAGAATGCCCAGCCCGTGGCCAAAGCGCGTTGCAATCTGCGCACCAGCCCCTGCGGGGGGCAGCCTTTGATTTCCCGACATCGGGGAAAACATCGAACGGCTCACCGCCAAAGAGGAAGCATGAGTCCACCCAACGTGATAGGCATCACCAACAAAATTTTCAGTCGGCGCTTTCCAGTTGCAATGAACGATCGAGCGCGCCGGCGGACCGATCAGTTCCACACCCCCGCTCGCTTCCATCCAGATATCCAGATACCAGCGGACATCGCCCAGATAGTCTTCAAGCGAGATCGCCCCTGGATCGAAATTGCCGAACAGGAAGCCGCGATAGCTATCAACCTTTGCCACCTCTTTCAAACCGTGCGCGCAGCGGTCGATCTTGCCGCCATAAAGCTCCTTCTCGAAGGGGACGGTCGCCAATGACCCATCGGCGGCGTAGGACCACCCGTGATAGCTGCAGACGAAGGCACGCCGGTTCCCCGCCTCGACAGGGCATACGCGAGCACCGCGGTGCCGACAGACATTGAGAAAGGCCTTGACCGTTCCGTCCGCTTGGCGAACCACGAGGACTTCGTCTTCGCCCATTTTCGCAGTAACAAAGTCGCCATAATTCGGAATGGCCGACTCATGAGTGAGAAAGAGCCAGCAACGGCCGAAAATCTTCTCCATCTCCACCTCATAAAGATGTGGATCGATGAACATACTGGCGGATTGCAAACCACGCTTGGTGTCGATCAGGTCATCCATAGCATAAATTCCTATCTCAATTTTTCACTGGCTCGATAGATATTCATCAAGGAAGAACAATCGGTCGTTCCCCCACCACATTTCCTCGCCAATCATCATGATCGGCGCGCCGAATACGCCGCGCGAATGCGCTTCCTCATTGCTTAATCGGTAGGCATCTTCGGCTTCTTCGGAGTGAACATAGGCGAGAAAGGCATCTGGCTCCCACCTCAGCTCGCTCGCAATCTCAGCCAGCAGCTCCTCGCTCGACATGTCCTGCCCCTCACCCCAGGAATGGGACCAAACATGGCGGACATAATCCTCGTACTGTCCCTTAGCCTCGGCGAAAAACACGCCCTTATTGGCCAGCTCCGACTTCAGGGATGGAGGAAAGGAGATCGGGATCTTGTACCGCTCAGCCCAGCGATCGAGATCCTTACGCAGATAGCGCAACTTGATAGGCATCGACACATTGGGCGGACCGGTATTGCCTGCAGCCAACTTCGCCGCAGGCAGATCGATCGGGCGATAGCGCAGTTCATAACCGTGCTTGCGCGCAAGCTCCGGCAATTGGCTATGCGCCAGATAGGCAAACGGGCTCATGAAATCGAAAAAGAAATCGATCACCTTGGTGCGCTGCTCCATCACTCGCGCCTCACGCCAAGCTCTTGTGAAGTTTTGCCCAACGCCGCCCGGACTCGCGCCCGCCTTCGAGATAATCCTCGGGAACAATGTTGTAGGGCGGACGACAAGGACCAGCCTTCATCCATCCTGCGGCATCCATCCGCGCCTTTTCGAGCGGGATGTTATAGGAAGAAAAGACCTTGAACGAGCCCTGCGGAAAGAGCGTCTGATAGGTCTGTGCCATCGCGCCGGTCAGCTCTTCGGCCTTGCTCCAATCGCCTGACGTCTTGGCCTGCGCCACCGCATCACGCAAAGCGATCACCGGGTTGGGACCGCATACCGCGCCGCTCGACCAGAAGGCCGTGCAGAATTCCGGATCGATCTTCGCCGCCGCATAGTAGTCAATATCGATCGGCAAAAAGCGGATCCGTCTTTTCGTCAGGTTGAGATCCGGCACCAGTGCGCCAATGCCCAGATATTTTGCAGTGACAACCTGCGGGATCTCGGAAACCTGCGCCCAAAAGGGGCGCGGGAATTCGAATTTGAAGGCCTCCGGATTTGCGTAGATGCAAATCGACATGTCGGGGCAGGCTTCCGCAAGATCGCGGTAGAACTGCACGGCCGTGGGAACATCGGGCGCGCACCACATCGGCGGACCGACCATGGTGCCATCGACCCCGATATCGCGCGCCGCGCGCGTTTCATCGATTGTGGTGCGCGTCGACAGGGTCGAAGTCCCCCCAAAGACAGGCACCCTGCCGCCTGCAGCCTCGACAAGCGCCTTCATGAAATCGCGCTTCTCATCCCAGGTCAGCGTGGCCACCTCCCCCAGCGAACCGAGCGTCAGGATGCCGTCGGCCCCTGAGTCGATCAGCGCTTTGACGACCCGCGCGGTTTCGTCGAGATCCACCGTATCGCGCGCATTAGGGTCCTCTGCGTTGGGCTTGGACGGTGTGGGCATGATGGCCCACACCCCCTGCACATCAGCCACCCCTACTCTATGACTAGCCATTGCAATAATCCGATCCTTCCTGCCTCTGGCTCAACCGTTCAATAACGATAACGAAGCTTGAGGAACCACTCGCGAGGACGAGAATAGGCCCCAGTCGTGGCGCCGGTCTGTTGAAGGTCGGAATATCCGCCCAGGAGATAGCGCTTGTCAGTCAGGTTCGTGAACCCGACTCTCACATCCCAGTTACCCCCGGGCAGTTCGTAACTCAGGTTCGCGCCAAACATGCTGTACCCTTCTTGGTAAAGCGCGGGCGTGTTGATCGCGTCCTTGAAGTGGCCACCCTTGTAGCTCCAGTCGCCATGGAGGCTGAGTGTGCCCGCATCGCCCTTGTAAAGCTCAGCGTCGAACGAACCGGAGGCTGTCCATTTCGGCACATGAGGGAAGCGCGAATTGACGTTCACCGGCGCGGCAGTCGGCGAAACCACCCGGTAATAGGCATCGAGATAGCCAAAGCCACCCTGAATGGTAAGGAAGTCAGCCAGTTTCGCCTGCGTTTCGACCTCGATACCCCGAATACGCGCACGACCCGCATTGCGAACCTTCGGTGCGATTCCTTCGTTCACGACAATCTGAATGTCGGTGTAATCCGCCTGGAACGCCGCAATGTTGAGCCGCAGGCGACGGTCGAACAATTCGCTCTTGACCCCGACTTCATAGCTTTCCACGAATTCCGGCGCGAACGGCGTGGCCGCCGGCTCGGGTGGGAAGATACGCTGTGTGAAGCCACCGCTCTTGAACCCCTTGGAATAGGAGGCATAGATCAGCGTCTGGTCGGTGACCTTGTAGTCCAGCGAGAGCGCGGGCGTCCACTCGCTCGCCTTCGTTTGCACCTCGACAGCCGACAGAATATGGTCACCCTGCGGATTGAGCGTCGTATCCGGCGTAGGGCACAGCGCCGGATCGGGCGGAATGATTGGCGTCTGCCGCACGAAACAGCGGCTCAGAAGGAGCAAGGCGCCCCCGGTTCGATCGTCGGTGATCCGCTGGCGCGATGGGTCGAAACGCTTGGTCTCGTCGGTATAACGGATGCCCGGGGTGATCGAGAACCGATCCGTTACATTGATGGTTGCCTGGAGATAGGTCGCATAGCTATCGTTGTCGACATCACCGCCGCTGACAAAGTCTGCAAAGGCGAAGGTGAGAAGATTGCTATCGGTGGCCTTTTCCTTCAGGTAATAAAGGCCTCCAGTGAAATCGACCACGCCATCGAATAAAGTTCCAGTTAACTGGAACTCCTGCGAGAATTGCTTCTGATCAATATTGTTGAAGCTCTCACCAAGAGGAATGGGCGAGCCATCAAAATCAAAGGAGAAGTGTGCCTTTGTTTTTCGATAGGCGGTAATTGACTTGAAGTCTAGGGAACCGATTTTCCAATCGAGTGTGAGGTTTGTGCCCCACAGATCAAAATTGGAGAGATTCCGGTTCGTCCCCCAGGTTTTATCGATATTGTTGGTGAACCAGTGCGGCCCATAGCAATTGACTGTTGCCGGAGCCGGAGTTCCCACCGGTCCGCAATTGGGCGCCTGAAGCACCTTGTTCCAGAAGAAATTCTGAAAGCCACCATTGGTTACCGGAAAGCCACCCGCTACTCCGATAACATCAAATCCTTCAGACACTTGAAGCAATGTGTTGGCCGAGGATTGCTCGCGCCGCCGGTTGGCGTCGAAGCTGAGCGTCGCCTTGAAATCATCGGTCAGCTCCGCACGAATGGCAATGCGACCGCCCAGAGTGTCGACGTTGCCTTGGCGTCCCCCATCGGAAAGACGCTCCTGATAGCCATCGCGGGTCCGCAATCCGACCACAGCGCGAACAGCGACCCGATCGGAGACGGGGACATTGATCATCCCCCTGGCATCGAGACGATTGAAGCTACCGGTTGCGATCTCGCCTTCCAGATCAAAGTCATTGGAAGGCGGAATTGAATTGACAATAATGGCGCCCCCGATAGTGTTCTTGCCGAACAAGGTTCCCTGCGGTCCACGCAGGATCTGGATGCTCTGGACATCTCCAAGGTCGAGCAATGCCCCCGCTGTCCGCGCGACATAAACTCCGTCGTAGTATAGCCCCACGCCTGGATCGACGGTGATATTGAAGTCGGTCTGTCCGACACCGCGAATGAAGGTGGTGATCGATGCGCTTGAGCCGGAAATATTGGCGACCGGTTCAAGGCTTACGTTGGGCGCAAAACGACCTATATCGCCAACCGTATCCGCCTGACGCAGCTCAAGCGCCTCACTACTGAAGGCCGTCACGGAAATGGGGGTGTCCTGAAGATTTTCCTCCCTTCTCCGGGCGGTCACAACGATTTCATCCAATCCGCCCGATCGCGCCTGTTCCACGGCGCCGTCGCCGCCTTCGCCTTGGTCTTGAGCCTGCGCCGCAGAGCCTTGATCTTGCGCATGAGCCGCAGACCCCAGACTGACAGCCAAAGCCAATAGCGATCCGCGCACCATGACCGACCCGGTCAATTTCGTAGAGATATTTTTCTTACCGGTTGCTTCATTCATCAACATGTTCACCCCCTCCCAGTTCGTTGGATCTGTTAATTCGACAGTGCTTTCAGGCATCGACGCACGTCCACGCCTCACTCGGTTAGGTTAGAACCCGATTTAAAGGGATCAGCGATATATGCACAGACCGATTGCCTGATAAACCATATCACCAGATCGGATATTGGGCTCTCGCCAAAGGCCGCCCCCCTTCGCCATATCCCAGATGATATGCGGGCGGCGTGGAGAGGATGGCGCGCAGGCGGCATCGGCTGCGCCTTGCTTTCTGGATCGCACCGCCATGAGGTCGAGCGATCACGCCAAGTCCTTGCGCCAAGCGATCACGCAAACAGATCGCGAGGCCATGAAGTAATCCGAATCCAAGGCAGCCTCAAATCGAGCCATGCTGGCGTAGCGCATCGGAAAATTCGCTCGACCGAATCCGCTCTCACCCCCTTGATGGTTGCGTCGAATTCCGCCTACGACTTCGCAACTCCCGCACAGGCTACGACTTCAGCCTAAGGTCCATCCCATAGCCTTCTGCTTCATTGTCATGGCCAAGAATATCGGAAACGTAATATTCCTGCACATCGCTCGACGGCCGTCCATTCCAGCTCGGCTCCCACAGCCAGCCCGATGGATTGGCGCAGTAAAAGGTGAGCGCCCGGTCATTGGAGTGCATCCCCAGTGCCAGCGCAACATCGGTGCCTTCCTTGCGAATAAGATCATGCGTCCTGCCGAAATCGCGCAGATCGGTGTATTCAAACATGAAATGATTGATACGCTTGGGCATCGGACCCATGCCAAAAGCGACCGAATGATCGCGCTCATTGCAGTGCATGAAGATCGGCTTGGCCGTCATCCCATTGGGCAGGGGCAAGTGGTATTCCACGTCGCCACGAAAGCCGAGCATTTCGTAAAAGGCATAGGCCGCGTCATCGTCCGACTGGCGAAGGATGCTGTGCCCCATGCCTTGCGCGCCGGTGACGAAACGACCGTGCATGGGCCGACCGGGATGGAAGGGACGATGGGCATCGACCTGCGGGCCATAGAAGATTTCCGTGGGATTGCCGCCCGGGTCCTGGAGCTTGAGCAAGCCAAGAACGCGCCGTTCGGCCGCTTCCTCGGGTGAACCGAAGCTGACCTCGACTCCATTGGCTTCCAGCAGCCGAGCCGCTTGATCGAGTTCCTGTCGGCCGGCCACGCGCCACCCCATGTAAGCAAGGTCATCCTGGCCATCGACATGAACGACGAAACGATGATGCCACTCGTCCATTCGAAGGTAAAAGCGGTCGCCTTCACCTTCGTCGCTGATCTCAAGGCCCATTATTTTTCCGGCATAATTCTTCCATGCATCTGCGTTCGAAACCGAAAGGCCCATGTAGCCGAGCTCAATAATTGGACCAGACATCTATTCTTCTCCTGACTGAGATCTTATTCGATTTTTCAGCAAATGCGTATCAAAGAGGAAGCGCCATCATCGTGCGGACGATGTCATTGTCGAGCACGCATCGCCGCGACAAGAGGAGCAATTCTCCGCCCTCGTTCCGGATAAATTCGTCTTCATATTGGCCGGTCGCGTAAACGCTCGGCACTTCCTGTTCGCGCGATTCGTAAACCACGAAGGGCGCGGTCGCCTTGATCCGATCGCCTGTTGCCTCGTGGATCTTGCATGCGCCGATCAGGTGGCGCAGGTTTGCCTTTGGATAGATGCTCGCATTGAGCAAGGCATTGATCCGGTCGATAAGCTGGGGTTTGCGCTCGAAGAAGAGGAAACCCGCCGGAAGATCTTCCGATGCGCTGTCCTTCGTCAGGACGTGATAGCCGCCATCTTCCGCAAAGCACTCCGGCCAGCTGGAAACGTCATTGTCGACAACATAGACGTAATGCGTATTGAAACGATCGACGGCCGCGGCAAGCCCCTCCATCTTCCGATCGCCTGTCATTGCCCTTCTCCCGCGCGCATCAGTTTAAGATAGCCCTTCCAGAATCCGCGCACAGCATTCTCATCGAGCCCCATCGGGACCGTTGGGTTTTCGGCTTTCTCAATGTCCATCAGGATGAGCGAATGGCCGTCAGGGCCCTTGATGCCATCGGTGCAGATTTCGACCGCCTCTCCATCTTCAACCGAAACATAGCCAGCCGGCCCGACCATGTTGATGGCCCGCAAGCGGTGACGTGTCATTTCCTCCTCATCATCTTGGAAACCGAAATAGGTCCAGACAAGGTCCATGGCGCCCGGTTCGCGGACGATCATGTGCCGCACGGCAAGGGCCTGGCCAATCTGCTGCAATACGACGGATGGGAAAATCGACTGGATCGAAAGGGAAATGTCGTCCCCGATATCCTGTCGCAATTCAAGCAATGTGGGGTCAAGCAAGGTCATCGCGTCGAGCGGACGGGCGGTTTCCTCCTTGTGCTTCTGAGGATCTTCTGCTTGCTGCGGCTTGCGGATCTGGAACGAGTTGTGAAATCCATAAACCTCGTCGATCTCGGCCTTGGAATCCTGAGCCGGACGCCACAGCCCGAAAGTGGTGTAAAACAGGTGCAGCAGGCCGCCATGGTAGCTGTCACGGCTGTTCTCGGCATAGAGCTTCCAGTTCGCCTCTATGCGTTGCGCAACCCGTCCGATTACCTTGGTTGGGCGGACAAAGATCCGCTCGATGGCCCGGCACATGGCCGGACCGAGAAAGCTGCGCAGATCGGGCGCCTCATCCGAGAATGTTGCGAATATCATGTCGCCCACCTTATCGACCCGTAGCGGCATCATCCTGTGCGCCTTGATGTCGAAGCTTGCGGGCATCCCGCCCTTGCCCACCATGCCGCGGCGATAGGGAACCGAGCGCAAGGCGCCGGTCGCATCGTAAGCCCATTGATGATAGACGCAAACGAAGGCGCCGCCCTCCGCCCTTCCTCGCGCATTGCGGCAGACCTTGGCCCCCTTGTGTACGCAGCGATTGACCCAAGCGTGCAAGGCGCCATCCTTGCCCCCGACCAAGACGACCGGAGTTTCGCCGACGAAGGTGCTCTTGTAGCAATTCTCTTCAGGAACCTCGCTTGAAAGCCCAAGGAAGCTCCACACCGGACCCCGGAAAATCCTTTCCTGCTCGAGGGCAAATATCTCGGGATCATCGTAGACCCGGTAATCTATGCTGCTCGGCGTCGAATGTTCCAGAGTTCGTATCGTCAACATTATTGCTTTCTCCAATCCTAAACCGCTCACAGAAAGCTATCAAAGAACAACTGATCTTCTGGAACATTGAATTCCAGCTGCAGCATTCTGAGCAATGCGTTGGTCATCGGCGGAGGGCCACAGAAATAATAACCAAAGCCGCCGAAATCCAATGCGTTCTCCTTGAGATACGCGGCAAGGACCTCATGGATAAAGCCCTTGTATTGCACGCGCGAAGCTCCCGCCTCCCAGGCGCCTTCCTCGCCTTCGGAAGTCGCTTCGATCACTTCAAACTGATGCCCGTCCGGGAAAAGGCGGTCGAGTTGGCGGGCCGCGCACAGATCCTTGGCCTCGCGCCCACCGTAAAAGACCATGACGCGCTTGCCCGCCAGCTTCTCGCTCCGGGCGATACCAGCGGCAATCGACAGGATGGGCGAAAGGCCTGAACCACCGGCCACGAGAATGATGTCTCTTGGCGTTTCCTCTCTCAGGTAGGCGGTGCCATAGGGTCCATCGAGCTCAAGCCCTTCGAGCGCTTCGCGCTCGTCGAACAAGCGGTTCGAAGCGGCGCCACCGGCCATCCGCTTGATCACGAATGACCATTGCCCCTCGGCATTGGCAAGGTTGGCCATCGAATAAGCCCGCTCGCCCTCGACACCGGGAATCGCCAGCATCGCATATTGACCGGGCTGGAAATCGGCTTTTCCATCCTCGCTGGCAAAGGTGAATTCGGCCAGATCATGCGTGATGGGTCGGAAACCGACCAACCGGACCGACCTTCTTTGCGGCAAGACAACGGGACGAAAACGATCCTCGACACGGGCCTCCACCACACAATCGGAAAGGGGGCGGCACTGGCACGCCAACAACCGCCCCCTCTTGCGCGCACGCGCGCCAATCCCCGGCGCTTCGGGCCAGATGTCCTCGATTTCGCCTTCCACCAGCTCGATCTGACACGAACCGCAGCCGCCCGAATTACAGTCATACGCCATGCCGATACCGCTGCGCAGGGCCGCGCGCAAAAGCGGATCGCCCGTCTCGGCATGGAAGTCGATATCGCTGTCGGCGATTCGGATCGAGACCTTGCCGGGGCATGAACCCGTCTTCATGCGCCGAAGACCCCCATCGGGCCATCGTCGGGCGAGATGATGACGCTCTTGGTTTGCGTGTAATGGTTGAGAACTTCGGCCGCAAACTCGCGGCCGAAGCCGCTGCCTTTGTAACCGCCGATCGGCATGCCGCCGACGAAGTTGTAATAGCGGTTGATCCAGACGGTTCCCGTTTCCATCCGACGCGCCATGCGGTGCGCACGATTGAGATCGCGCGTCCAAAGGCCACCACCCAGACCATAGAGATTATCGTTGGCCATGCGAATGACCTCATCCTCGTCGCTCCATGGGATCACGACATTGACCGGTCCGAAGATTTCCTCCTGCGCGATACGCATTTCATTGCGCACACCGGCAAACACCGTCGGCTCGATGAACAACCCGTCCGGGCAAGCCTCGACCTCGCGACGGCCACCCCCAATCAGGCATTGCGCGCCTTCCTTGCGCCCCGCATCGATATAGCCCAAAATCTTGTCATATTGCATCCGCGAAGCCTGCGGCCCCAGAACCGTCCCCGGTTCGGTAGGGTCGCCCGAAGGCACGCGAGCAAGCAAGGCCAGGAATTTTTCGGTGAATTCCTCGAGAACATCCACGTGAACGAAGGTCCGGCTGCCGGCAAGGCACACCTCGCCCTTGTTGAGCACAGTCGACATTGCAGCCCCTTCGGCCGCGCCATCGAGATTGGCATCGGCGCAAACGATGTTGGCCGACTTGCCACCCAGCTCCATGGTCTGGGGAATGATGTTGACCGATGCGTATTGGATCAGCTTTTGCGCCGTGGGACGCGAGCCGGTGAACGCCACCTTGCGCACCAGGGGATGCGTGACGAGCGCCTCGCCGATATTCGGCCCATAGCCGGTCACCACGTTGAGAACGCCCGGCGGCAGGAGATCCTGCACTTCCTTGACAAATGCGAGAACCGAAAGACAGACCGTCTCGGCCGGCTTGAGGACAACGGTGTTGCCCGCCGCTAGCGCGGGCGCAATCTTCGACGCCATCATGATGAGTGGCACGTTCCAGGGGATGATCTGGGCGCAAACCCCCAGCGGCTCGCGCAACACCAACCCCAAGCCGTTCGGCACCTCCATGGTGAGACCATGAATCAACCATGGCATCCCGGAAAAGACCTGGAACTGCTCAATGGCCATCGGGATGTCAAAATGCATCGCCTCCATGAACGGCTTGCCATTGTCGAGCGTGTCGATCATCGCGAAATCCTCGGCCCGCGCCTTCAGCCGGCGCCCCATTTCGGCCAGGATCTCCTGGCGCTGGGCCGGCGAAGTCGCAGACCAGGATGGGAAAGCCGCCGCCGCTGCCTCAACGGCACGCACAGCATCCTCCCCAACGCCTGACTGGATCTTCGCTAGCGTCTGGCCGGTCGTCGGATCGACCATGTCAATCGTCTCGCACGAGCGAGACTCAACCCACTCGCCATTGATGTAGTGCCCGTAAACCGGCTGGAGCAACTTTTGCGCCAATTCCTGATGGCGCTTAATAACTGATTGATCCCCAGTCATCTTCCTCATTCTCCTGCACTAGGCCCATTTCACGGGCTAACTGAATTCAATTCACGCCTCGTCAAATTCAACCAGGATGTCATCGCCATCGACCTCGACGTTGTAGGTCTTGAGCGGTATTTCACATGGAAATTCCGTGGCCTCGCCGGTTCTCACATCGAAGCACCCGGAATGAAGCGGGCACTCTATAACCCCCTCCTCGAAAAAACCGTCGCTGAGCCGGGCGACGGCATGCGTGCAAATATTGCTGGTCGCGAATAATTCTCCATCCAGATTAAAGATCACGATTGGAGGCAGCCCCTCGATGTCCACGGGAAGCATCTCCCCCGGCGGAACTGCCTCAACTTTTGCCACTGCCTTTCGCATGTGCTCACCCGCGCCTTATCCAGAATTCAAGTCCCCAAGTTTCCTAATGCGGATAGCTTGGAACCTCATTGCGTCAAACAGCAGGTTCAAATAGACTCCATCACGGACAGTGATATTTCCTCGAATACCCGAGTCTCCCGAACGCGGGGGGCGGCCTGCGGAATTGAGGCGAGGTTGCAGAACCCGGGCACCAGTCCTTTGGCCTGGGCAGTCGGGGTCGAGAACGGACAGAGGCGCAGCCAAGGCGATTGTGCGCCTTGTTGGGCCTGTTTACGCGGCGGAACGATTTCTTGGTTGAGGGAAGTTGGTGTGGTGAAGATCCGCGATGTCGACCTGAACTTGCTGCGCGTCTTCGAATGCGTGTTTCAAACCAGAAAGGTTGTGGAGGCAGCCGAGATCCTTGGGATCTCGCAGCCTGCTGTCAGCAACGCGCTCAAAAAGCTGCGCGAGCTGTTCAACGATGAATTGTTTGTCCGCACCAGGAGTGGCATGACCCCGACACAATACGCCATGCAATTGGCCGAACCGATCTCCTACGCGCTCAAGACGCTCGAAATCGCCATAGAGGCATCGAAGAGTTTCGATCCCAGGCGCGACAAACGGCATTTCGTAATCGCAACCTCTGACCTGGGAGATATGTATTTCGGGCCAAAGTTCATTTCTCATATCAGAGACATATCACAGGATATAACTATAGAGTTTGTTAGAAACAACAGGCCACATATTGTCGACTCTTTAGAAAATGGTGAAGTAGATATACTTATCGGGTTTCGGCCCGATCTCATAACGAACATGTTCGTATTCCGTCTATTTTATCAGGGTTGGAGCATTTTGGCCCGTAAAGATCATCCCATATTTTCGAGCAAAGCGCCGCGCGAGGACCTGCTGGCCTGTCGCTGGATTGGCGTACGCTCTGAGGGATCCGGATTGGCAAGCGTGAATGCCGAATTGCTCAAGGTGGGCATGGATCGCAACATCGTGGTCTGGACATCCAACTTCGGGACGCTTGCCCCTTTGCTAGCGGTCGGCGATCTCGCCGCCTGCGTACCGGAAAAATACACCACAGTGATCGACGAGGCTTTCGGACTGAAAAGCATGCCATTCCCGGTTGATCTGCCCAAGCATTCCATCAGCTCGGTCTGGCATTCCAGGGCGCATAACGATCCTGCAAATCAATGGCTCCGGCAGCAAGTCAGCATACTTTTCAAGGAGGCCTGACGATCTCCTGCCAGCTTTCATCATCTTTGGTGCAATTCCGGATGGCCTCTGAGAGTCTGATTCGAAATTATCCAGCGTAATTTCATAGTCTTGCGATGCGACGTGTGAAGAGTTGGATTGAGGCGATGAAGAGCTAGGCGGTTGCTGAGGCGATGGTCAGCTCGAACTCCTTGGCAAGACGCCGGTTACGACCGAGCCATGCAAAGGTCCGCTCGACGACCCAGCGTCTGGGCAAGACCTCGAAGCCCTTGGCGTGGTCGGACCGCTTGATGATCTCGATCGTCCTGTCCGCCGTCAGCGCCCATGGCACAGATTTGAGGTTGTGATTTAAGGAGGGTTTGGGCCCGTTGTATACGACAGCTTTCACGGATCTTTTCCTTTCGCAGCTCTTCTCAACGCGTCATCAAATCGAGAGCTTGTGGTGATCCGGTCCATCGCAACGGTGGAGGACATCGCACCCTTCCAAGTGTTCTCAGTTTGCTGAACCTGCTGCTACCTGAGAGGTTCCTTCCCGGAGGGCCATTCTTTGATCGATTTACGGCGGTTTTCTGAACGATTGGGCCAGAACGGCCGAACAACGCGCCCAATTGATGTACCCAAGAATATCCGGCGAACCAATGGTGCCGTTACGTCGCGAAACATCAACGGCGCCTTATCAGTAAATTCAGAGGTGTGATAAGCGCAAAAGACAAGGCCATCCACTATCGCGGATGGCCTGTCGTATTCATTTACTCATTTCTCGGTTCGGCCGGGGCATCCATTACGGATGAAGACACGAGCCTTGCACTGCAGCCAAACGGCAGCTTGGGGTGCGGACCGCTCGGCTATTTAGCGGCCAGCAGGGTGAACTTGTGAATCTGCGGCGGTTCAGAAAACAGTTCTTCTGCCTTCTCCATCAGTGCGGCGGCAACCTTGCCGTCAAGATGGGCCTGCCGATCCTCCTCCGTGTCGAACGTATCGAAGATCGCGTACGCACCGGGACCTTCCTCGACCGCATACCAGGTCAGAGTGCCCAGCTCAGCTTGAACGAGCGGCAATGCCGAGGTCAGGAAATCGGCGACATCGCGCTCTTTTCCGGGCTTGGCCTTCAGTGGTACATACAGGGCAAGTTTGGGCATAAATGACTCCTCAAGTGAAACGGACAGATATTATACGGCAAGGTAACGGACGAGCGGGCCGGTGCGTTCCCCATGAGGCGGAGCACACGCGGCCCCGCCTCCTCGTGGAAATCAGAACTCCTGTGCGGTCGGCCGGATGACGATCGCGTTTACGTCGATGTCATCAGGTTGTTCGACAGCGAACGCGATAGCACGCGCCACCGATGCCGCCGGGATGGCCTGCTTGTAGAAGTCCAGCACCGTCTCGGCGGCCGCGCCAGAGGTCGTGAACTTCAAATCGCTTTCGACAGCTCCAGGCTCGATTGACGTGACCCGGACCTTTTCCCCCACCTCGTGGCGCAAGCCCTCGCTGATCGCGCTGACGGCGAACTTGGTGCCGGAGTAGACCGTGCCGCCCGGTGCGAAGACCTTGATGCCCGCAACCGAGCTCAAGTTGATGATGTGACCGCTGCCCTGCTCGAGAAAACCGGGAAGGGCCGCCGCGATGCCGTAGAGCGTACCCTTCAGATTGACGTCGATCATCTGGTCCCACTCGTCGGTGTTGACCTCGGCCATCGGACGGATCGGCATCAGCCCGGCGTTGTTGATCAGCACGTCGAGGCGGCAGAAGTCGGCAATGATTGCGGCGACGACGGACTGGACCGCCGATTTGTCGGTCACGTCCAGCGCGTAGCTACGTGCCGTGCCGCCAATTGCGGCGATGTCCGCGACGACCTCGTCGAGCCTGTCCTTGCGCCGCGCGGCGATGGCCACCTTGGCGCCGCGTTCCGCGAGAAGACGCGCGGTTTCCGCGCCGATGCCGGTGCTGCCGCCGGTAATGAGAATGACCTTGCCTTCGATACCCTTTGTCATGATTGTATTCCTTCAAGTCAGTTGTTGATTTTTCGCCGGATCGCGGCCCCGCGGGAGCCCGCCCGGCTTGATGGGGTCACCGCGAGCGCAACAGGACGGGAGCGGCGCCCACCTTGATGCGGAGCAGCTCGTAGGGCTTGCGGCGCAGGTCTCGGCCGCCGTGGAAGCCGGGCTGGCGGTGGAGCTGGTTGGCGGTGAAGTAGAGATATCCGTCGGTGCCGATCGACAACGTGTCGGGCCAGCTGATGCGCGGGTCGCTGACCACCGTCGTCCAGAGGCCCTGGTCGAGCATGCGGATCGCGTTATTCTCGTAATCGCCGGCGAACACCCGGCCCCGGTCGTCTTCGGCAATCCCGTCCGAGGCGCCTTTGCGCCCCAGGTTGCGGACCGCGCGGCCCAACCCCTCCTCGGACACCGCGGCATCGCGCAGCAGCGCCGTGGGCACCGCGTGCAGCGTGCGACCCGACAGCGGTCCATAGTAGAGCAGGCTGCCGTCGGCGCTGAGCGCAATCGCGTCGCTGGCGATCGCGACCGGCGTCGCGGGGCCGTCGGCCGGGCGGTTCATGAGCACCGCGCCGTCGACGACCGGGGTGAAGCCGGGCTCGGGGTTGGTCGTCGCATGGTTTGACAGGCGCCGGATCGCACGCCCGCTGGCGATATCGACGACGATGATGCCGCCGATCCCCTCGTTGCTGCTGTCGGTGATGTAGGCGACGCCCTCGGCGCCCTGACGCAGATCGAAGCGCACGTCGTTGAGGTAGGTCGTGGGCAGCACCACGCTGGGCGGCAGGACGATCGTCTTCACCACCCGGTCGGTCGCAAGGTCGATTGCCACCAGCTTTGCACCGCCGACCTGTGGTTGAGAGAATTTGGGCGCCGCCGTGTCGAGCACCCACAGGCGATTGGCGCCGTCTGCCACCACGCTCTGCACCGAGATGAAATGCCCCGCCAGGTCGGCCGGATCGGGCCGGTTGGTCGCGGCATCGGGATAGGGCACCGCCTTGCCGTCGACCAGCTCGGCCACCGTGAACGGCGCGTTATCGCCCCATTGCGGGAAGTTGACGAAGATGCGCCCGCTGGGTGCGACGGTCACGCCAGTCGGCATCGCGCCATTGAACGTCGCGACCTGTTCGATTTGCGGCGCGGATGCACCCTCGCGGGTCATCGCGCAGGCGGCGAGCGAGAGGGCAGCGCCAGCGGCCAGAAGCAGTTTGACCGAGGTTTTCATGGTGTCATTTCCTTGAGGATGCGGCCCGCTTCGTGGGGCTCGGACCGGAGGTATTGCGGCGGCGCCTTGACCGATGCGCCGAGCGCGGCGGCGGCGTGCCAGGGCCAGCGCGGATCCCACAGCGCAGCGCGGGCAATGGCTATGGCGTCGGCATGCCCGTCTTCGAGGATGCGCTCTGCCTGCTGAGGATCGGTGATCATTCCGACCGCCACGACAGGCATGGCCACCGCGTCCTTGACCGTCCGCGCCAGCGGCACCTGATAGCCGGGGCCGACCGGGATCTGCTGGCGCGGGTCGAGCCCGCCGCCGGAGACGTGGATTGCCGAACAACCGCGCCGCTCCAGCTCCTGCGCAAACCGCGCGGTTTCCTCCGCCGTCCAGCCGCCTTCAACCCAGTCGGTCCCCGAAACGCGGACGGTCACCGGGCGGTCGGCGGGAAACGCTTCGCGCACGGCATCGAACACTTCGAGCGGGAACCGCATCCGGTTGTCGAGGCTGCCGCCGTATTCATCGCCGCGCCGGTTGGAAATCGGCGAAAGAAACTCGTGGAGCAGATAGCCATGCGCCGCGTGGATCTGGACGGCATCGATGCCGAGCCTGCCGGCGCGGCGGGCGGCGTCGGCGAAGGCCTCCCGGATGCGGGCAAGCCCTGACTTGTCCAGTTCGACAGGGGGATGGTCGTCCGGAGCGAAGGGAATGGCGCTGGGTGCCACGGTCTGCCAGCCATTCTCCGTATTGGGGGCGATCTGCGTTCCGCCGTGCCACGGCTTGGCGCAGCTCGCCTTGCGGCCGGCATGGGCCAGCTGGATGATCAGCGGCATGTCCGACCAACGGCGCACACTTTCGAGCACGCTTCGCATCGCCGCTTCGGTGCGGTCATCGTACAGGCCGCTGTCACCGTAGGTGATGCGCCCTTCCGGGCTGACAGCGGTCGCCTCTATCGTTAGCGCGCCCGCGCCCGAGAGCGCCAACTGGCCGAGATGCATCTGGTGCCAGTCGGTCATCGCGCCGTCGACTGCCGAATACTGGCACATCGGCGCGATGACGATGCGGTTGGCGAGCCGCAGCCCGCCAACCTCAATCGGTTCGAACAATTTCGCCATCACCATTCGCCCGTGTTGGGCATGGAGGCCCAGGGTTCGGCCGGAGCCTTGTGTTCGCCCTTCTGCAGCAGTTCGATCGAGATCCCGTCCGGCGAGCGGACGAACGCCATGTATCCGTCACGCGGGGGGCGATTGATCGTCACGCCGCCCGCCTGCAGCCGCGCGCAGATTTCGTAGATGTCGTCGACCTGATAGGCGAGATGGCCGAAGTTTCGGCCGCCCGTGTATGTCTCGGCAGGGCTGCCGTCCTCGGGCGGCCAGTTGTACGTCAGCTCGACCTCGGCATCGCCCTGCTCGCCGTCGCCGCGGAAATCCTCGTCGGCGGCAAGGTAGATCAGCGTGTAACGCCCGGCCTGGTTCTCCATGCGCCGGGTCTCCTTGAGACCCAGCAGCGTGAAGAAACGGATCGACGACTCGGGATCGGCGACGCGCAGCATGGTGTGGAGATAGCGCATGATCAGGCGACCTTTTCCTTGAGGGCTTCCATCACGAGTTCCGCGGTGCGCGCCGCGCTGGCGGGGTTCTGACCGGTCACCAGATTGCCGTCGCGCAGGGCGAAGGGGGCAAAATCGGGGCCGCCCTCGTGCTTGCCCCCAAGTTCCTTGAGGCGCGTTTCGAGCAGGAACGGCACCGCCTGATCGAGGCCGACCGCGCGCTCCTCGCTGTCGGTGAAGCCCGCGACACGGCGGCCAGCCACGAGGGGCGTGCCATCGGCCTTCTTCGCCGAGACCAGCCCTGCCGGTCCATGACAGACGGCGGCGACGATCTTGCCTTCGCGGTCGAAGCGTTCGACCAGGCGGGCCAGTTCGTCGCTGCCGGGGTAATCGAACATGGTGCCGTGGCCACCGGGCAGGAACAGCGCGTCGTAGCCGCCGGGATCGATGCTGGTGAACACCGGCGTGCCGACAACCTCGGCCTTCAGGGCCTCGTCCTTCAGATAGCGCTCGACCGAAGCGTCGTTCTCGCCGTCGGCATTGACGCTGCGCTGGTCGACGGGGATGGCGCCGCCCTTGATCGAGGCAAGCGTCACCTCGGCGCCCGCATCGCGGAAGGCATAATACGGGGTGGTAAGTTCCTCGAGCCAGACACCCGTCGGTTCGGTGCCGGGGGTCATGCGGTCGGCGGAGGTGGCCACCATCAGAATGCGGGTCATCGTCAATTGTCCTGTTCCATTGATGTCGGGGACACGAGCAAACGCACCCGGCGCAGCCGCACCCGCCACAAAGACAGCTGTGAGAGCTTTCAGCAGTTGGCGGCGATTTTTCATTCGATCGTGCCTTTCGGCGGCTTAGATACGCCGGGAACGGCATCATGAAATCCAGCGGGAATGGCGGACGGCCATAAATCCGCTTATGGAACCGCAATGTCCCTCCTGCAGTTGCGCACCTTCGTCGAAGTCTACCGCCGTCGTTCACTGAGCGAGGCGGCCCGGGCAATCGGCATTACCCAACCGGCTGCGTCGCAGCACATCGCATCGCTCGAGGCGCAATTGGGCCGTCCCTTGTTTGATCGCCATTCGCGGGGTGTTCGACCAACAGCGATTGCCGACGATCTGGCGGCTTCGATCGGAAGCAGCCTCGACACGGCGGAATCGGCACTGGCCAGCGCGCGGGCCCGATCGTCGCGCATCTCGGGCACGGTCCACATCGCCGCACCGTCGGACCTGCTGGGAGAGATGATCACGCCCCGACTGGCTCCGCTGCTGGAAGCAGGGCTGGACCTGCGCCTGCATATCGGCGGGCGCGAGGCGCTTTATGCCATGCTCCTCGAAGACAGGGTGCATCTGGCTGTCACCGCCTCGAAACCCGAAGATCCGCGGTTGGCCTTCCATGCGCTGGGCGAAGAGCACCTGCGCGCCGTAGCCTCTCCCGCCGTGGCCATGCGGATTGCCGAATTGCCGCTGGTCGAAGGGCTTAATCAAACAGCCCACCTCGCCTACGATCTCGACCGGCCGCTGCTGCGAACCTGGCTCCATGCAAACCAGATCGAGCTGACTAGCCAGCCCGCCTTGACCGCGCCCGATCTGAGGGTGCTACGGTCGGGATTGTACGCGGACCTCGGCTGGACGGTACTGCCCGGCTATCTCACCCGCAGCGAACGCGCTGCCTGCACGCTGATCGAGATACCCGCGCCGATCATGGTGCCGCTCAACGCTTTCTACCTTGTGTGGGCACGCTCATCGCTGCGACACCCGCGCGTGGCCATGGCTCGGGACGCCCTGATTGCTGCACTCCAAATATAATTGTGGCCACGCCTGCTGGGCCGTCAGCACAATTTCGGGTCTGAACCAGTTGAGCGCTGGCGAACGAACGGCGGCTTTCGGGATCGTCGGCGACAAGGCCGAACGGCCGGATGTGGGCGCATAGCGGCCGTAAACGATGGCTTAGCCACCCAATGATTATTTGATATTTAGTCCGACATGGTGTCAACCGCGCTTGCGCCGCCCGGCGCTCTCGCGAGTTGGCCGCGCGCCCCGCATGCAAACGGGTAGCAACCGGATTTCTACGGCATCTGGCAGATGGGCTGTCACCTTGGGTATCTGGTTTACAATATCGAACAAGATTTGGAGGCGCGTGGCGCTCGCGTATCGACTCGCATTCTCCCCACCAGTCTTTTGACCGAGGAGGTCCGACCGAAATTCTTCGAACGTCTGTAGCATCTTCAGTTCAGTGCTAACCATATGCCGGCCGCTGTGGACCGCCTGTCCCGGCTTAACGAGCGTCAGACGTTGCTTAATGTGAAGCCATACATTCTTGAAAAAGACATCCCCCAGCGCACGCCCTGTGCGACCGGGCTGGATTTCTGGAAAGAGGTACTGCTCGCCAGCTTCGTTCATGGCTTGGACATAATGCAGGAAGCCCAAGCGACGCAGCTCGTCGCAAATAGGAATCTTACGGACGCTGGTCGCGTTCTTGACGCCGCCCGCGGACGTCTTCCTGATGTTGACAAAAAAGATACCGTCTTCTTCGCCGATATCGTCGACCAAAAGCTTACAAGCTTCCTCGCGTCGCATGCCTGAATACCAGACCAGCGGCATGACCCAGTAGGCTGCGTCGTGCCAAATCGAGCCTCCCGGCGTCACGGACAAACGCTGAGGCAAATCGACGCCCGTACCGCCGGTCCATATGCCGAGACGAAACAATTCCTCGCCCTGCGCAATCGTATAGGGGTCGCGCTCGTTGCGCTCGTCCATGTCATCCTCCTCGAGGATGAAATCCGAGAAATCAAGCGGCGCCATGGGCGTCTTTGTCGCCAGCCACGAGCACAATCTCTTGAGGTTGGCGAAATGGCGGTTGATGGTGCCTACGTCGAGTCCGATCGTGATCGAAACTTCTTCACCTTGCTCCTCTGCTTCCGCAAGACGATCGAGCGCCTCGCTGCAAATGTCCTCCAATGACATCCCTTCATGACGGGGCGACTTATGATGCGACGACGGTAACCGGTTCAACTGGTCGTAAAGCCGGTTGAGGTCTTCTTGGCTTGTTGCTGCCAGGGCCTTGCCATTGTTCGACTTGCCGAAAAGAAAGGGCGCGGCCTTGAATTGACGCTTCTGGCTGGCACCCCAGACTTTCGGCTGCGATTTGCGCCTTTTGGGGCTCGCACCCTCGTTCAACACCGGCGCGTCGTCCCGTCCACGGGCCTTTGGTTTCAGCTCCATATATTTTTCTACCGCCTGCATCGGGCTAAGGTCGGCATAATAGTTCTGCGAATCGCTGAATGTCGACGCTGGCGCAGGCACAATGGTGCTGGCGGTCCACGCGTTTGGAGGCGCGGGGGCGGAGATCGGGGGAGGCATCGAAGTCTGGGGAGGCGCTCGCCCGAGCGCGTTCATGAGCGCCAAGCTGTGTTCGATGGCGCGAACTTCGGGGCTGTCGTAGGTTGCCGCGGCCGTCAACCGTGCCCCACACATGATCTGCCGGGCAATTTCGATGCGGTCAGCCGCTGGCTCGATGTCGAGCCGCTCCAGCAATGCCTTTGCCTCATTCAGCAAATTGCCTGGAACATCGCCGGCTTGGGAAAGCATTGCATAAAGATTGGCGCGGGCCTCGTCATCCAGCGACGGAAAGCGCTTGTCGAATGACCCGATGTAATCGATGCCCATATAGTCGTCGAAGCCATTTGCGATGAAATCGCCGTTAAACGCTGCATAGATCGAGAGCATCTGGTGGAAGCGAGCGGTGACATTGCCCTCACCGTCCTTCTCGATCACCGCCAACTGATGCGCCAGCATGTTGCGATACCGCACCATCTCCTCTCGAAAGAGATGGTTCACCTGCTCGCTGGTCAGTCCTTCCTGCTCGATCCGTTCGTATAAGCTCATTCGCACAACCTCGCTTCGGCTGGTCATCGCGACCGCGCGCCGTCGCGCGACCGACTGGTCCTTCGTCAGAAGGCTGACCGTTGTTACGATGGTTATAGGACGTTCAAGCCGTCCAACGAAGCGCACCCGGCGACGCCACCAGTAGGTGGCCCCGCGACGGTTCACATTTTCGATTGCTGGCATCAGGCACTGGCTCCACCCACTGGTAGCAATTGATGCCACTGCGATGGTCGGCCTTGCTCAGTTAAGGGAGAAACCTGGGGTTTTCCGTCCCTTGGCTGAGGCACAGCACCGGCTGGCTGGGGCGGCAGGATTCGAACCTGCGAATGGCGGCATCAAAAGCCGCTGCCTTACCACTTGGCGACGCCCCAACGGGCCGGTGCGAGGCGCGCTCTATAACGCGCCGCCGCCTATTGCAAGGCGCCGCTTAGAGCCGCGTCACCCAGCCGTGCGGATCGGCGGCGCGGCCGCGCTGGATGTCGACGAGCTTGTCCTTGAGCATGCCGGTCACCTGCCCCGGACCGCCGGCGCCGATGGTGAAGCTGGCGTCGCCGCGCGTCACCTTGCCCACCGGGGTCACCACCGCGGCGGTGCCGCAGGCAAAGCTTTCGGTCAGCGTGCCGCTCTCCGCATCGGCCTGCCACTGGTCGATCGCATAGGGTTCTTCGCGCACCGTCAGCCCGGCATCGCGCGCCAGCGTGATCATCGTGTCGCGGGTGATGCCCGGCAGGATCGTGCCGGTCAGCGGCGGGGTGACGATACTGCCGTCGGCGAACACGAAGAACATGTTCATGCCGCCGAGTTCCTCGATCCAGCGATGTTCGGCGGCGTCGAGGAAGACGACCTGATCGTGCCCCTTGGCGGTCGCCTCGCGCTGCGCGATCAGGCTGGAGGCATAGTTGCCGCCGCATTTGGCGGCGCCGGTGCCGCCCGGCGCGGCGCGGGTATAATCCTCCGACACCCACAGCGAAATCGCCGGGGCGCCCGAACGGAAATAATTGCCGACCGGCGAGGTGATGACCAGGAACTGATATTCGGCGGCGGGCTTGACGCCCAGGAATACTTCGCTCGCGAACATGAAGGGACGCAGGTACAGCGCGCCGCCGTCGACCGGCGGGAACCAGGCGGCGTCGGCGGCGACGGCTTCCTTGACCGCGGCGATAAACAGCTCCTCGGGCATTTCGGCCATCGCCATGCGGCGAGCACTGGCGTTGAAGCGCGCCGCATTGGCCTCGACCCGAAACAGTGCCATCGACCCGTCGTCGAGCCGGTACGCCTTGAGCCCCTCGAAAATTTCCTGCGCATAATGAAGCACCGCGGTCGCGGGATCGAGCGTCAGCGGGCCGCGCGGCATCACCTGCGCGTCGTGCCAGCCCTGTCCTTCCTTATAGCGGATCGACACCATATGATCGGTAAACACCCGCCCGAATGCCGGATCGGCGACGGCCGCCGCGCGTACATCGTTCGCAACGCGATTGGGGTGCGGCAGATGGGTAAAGGCGGGAGCGGACATGCGAAAGCACCTATGGTCATGGGGTCGATGGAGCGCGCCTCTTGCCAAAGACCCGCGCGGCGCGCAACGGTAGCGACTATGCCGGATGAAAATTTTCTTTCACAAGTGCCCGCCGCGTCTGCCCTTTTCTTGCGCGAAGACGAAGTGCGGCGCGGCATCGAATTTCTGTTTTTCGCCCATGCTTCGCTGTGGCGATCGATCGACGCGCAGCTTGCCGAGCAGGATTTGGGCCGCGCCCATTACCGCGCGCTCTATTTCATCGCGCGGCAACCAGGGCTGACGATTTCGGACCTGCTGGCGTTGCTGGGCATCACCAAACAGTCGCTGGGACGGGTGGTGAAAGAGCTTGAAGCGCGCGCCATGCTGACGACGCGGCCCGGGGGCCGTGACCGGCGGCAAAAGGAGCTGCGCCTGACCGAGGCCGGGCGGACGATCGAGGCGGCAATTTTTGCCCTGCTGCGCGACACCATGAGCCGCGCCTATACCCACGCCGGGCAGCAAGCGGTGACCGGGTTCTGGCATGTCAGTGAGGCATTGGTCCCGGCGCGCGATCGCAAACGCATCGCGGCGCTGGGGCGCGACCCGGCTTAGCCTTCGCCGCGCGCCAGATCGGCAAGCTCGCGCCCGCGGTCGCGCGCCGCGCGCAGGACGTTGGTGAGCAGCGCCGCCAGCTGCCCGTCGCTGTCGAGCACATCGAGCCCGGCCTGCGTCGTGCCGCCCTTGCTCGCGACCTGTGCGATCAGTGTGCCGGGCTTTTCGCCGCTGTCGGCAAGCAGCGCGGTGGCGCCGCCAAAGGTTGCGGTGGCCAGCGCCAGCGCATCCTCTGCCGACAGGCCCAGCCGCTCGCCCGCCGCGGCGTAGGATTCGATCAGGCGAAAGACAAAGGCGGGGCCGCTGCCGGTAAAGGCGGTGATCAGATCCATCGTCATATCGTCGGCCAGCGTCACCGTCTGCCCCAGCGGATCGAGCAAGGCGGCGATCGCCGCATCGTCGGCGTCGCCCAGCGTCGCGACCGCGGTCACCCCGGCGCCGATGCGCGCGGCAAGGTTGGGCAGGATGCGAACCTGCGCGCGGGCGCCCGGAAAGCGCGCCGCCAGATCGGCGAGCGACACGCCCGCGAGGATCGACAGCAGGTGGGTGTCACCGGTCGCGAGCGGCGCCAGGATGTCGGCGACGTCGCCCAATTGCTGCGGTTTCATGCCCAGCATGATCCAGTCGGCGCCGCCACCCGCGGCCTGCCATTCGGCCAGCGCCGCATATTGGACGATGTCGCCGCGCGGCGCCGCAAAGGGATCGATGATCATCACTTGCGCGCGGTCGAGCCCGGCCGCGAGCCAGCGATCGAGCATCGCGCCCGCCATATTGCCACAGCCGACCAGCAACAACCGGCCGGAGAAGTTCCGCAAATCCATCGTCATATTCGTTTCTTTTCTTGTCCCTAACGGCAACTGCTGGCGGGGCCCGACAGCAGGTCGAGACAGCGCCCGTCGATCTGGCCTGCATCGACCGGCAGACCGATCAGCGATGCCAGCGTCGGCATGATGTCGACCACCATCACCGCATTGGGCTGTTCGAACCCGGCCAGCCCCTTGCGCCAGAACAGCATCGGCACGCGCCGGTCATAATCCCACACCGAGCCATGCGTCGCGACATAACCGAGTCCCGATTCGGGAATCGGGGTGACACGCGGCTTCAGAACCACGACGAAGTCGCCCGATCGGCCCGGATGAAACGACGCGCGGAGCTTGTCGTGCAACGTCCAGAGGTCGGGCGCGCGTTTCGAGATCGGCCGGTTCGCGAGTTCATCCGCCGTCACTACCGCCTCGATCTGCGGATGCGCGCGCAATCGGGCCAGAATTTCGTCTTGTGCCGCCTTGCGCTGCGCCGGGGTTAGCGCCTTCGCCAGATACATATCGCCGAACGGGCCGTCGCCATAAAGCAGCGGCTGCGGCAGGCCGAGTTTTTCGGCGACCGCCTTGCCCAGCGCGTCGGGGTCGAGCGCGGGGTCGACGCGCTCGGCGGCGGGCCAGGCGTTCTGGCGGTTGCGTTCGGGCATGTCGTGCCCGCCATGATCGGCGGTCAGCGCCACGGCATAGTCGATGCCGGTCGCGTCGAGCCGGGCAAAAAAATCACCCAGCTCACGGTCGAGCCCCGCCATTTGCAGGCACATCTCGCTACCCTCGGTACCCGCGCCATGACCGACATAATCGGTCGCCGACAACCCGACGATCAGCAGGTCGGTGCCGTTGCCCTCGCCCATCCTGCGGACCTGCCGCAGCGCCGCGGCGGTCGCCAGCACCGCACCGTCCGCCTCGGGCGACGCCATGAAGCGGCGGAAGTCACCTGCGTCGCGCGCCATGCGGCCCGTGCCGACGGTCGCGCCCTTGTCACCGACGGGGATGGCAATGTCGTGGTTCGTGCAGTCGGCGGGCAGCGTCAGCGCGGGGCGCGGCTGTGCGATCGCGGCGGCGATCGCGGCGCCCGCCTGCGTCGCGGTCGGCGACAGGGTGGTGCCGCGATAACTGGTGAGCCCGGTGGGCGCGAGCCACAGCAGCTCGTCCGCCTGGCGCCCGCCCATCATGATCGCCGCGCGATCCTTGCCCGCGACCGAGACGACCTGCGCCTTGGGATCGCGCGCCTTCATCAGATCGCCCAGCGTCGGGACGAGCAGATGGTTCACCGACGGCGCATATTTGCCGCCGCCCGACGCGGTGCCGGGGACGCTTTCATCCTCGGCGCAATAGATGCGCTTGTCGTCGCGCGGGACCGACAGGTCGAAATAATTATTGGCGACGATGCCCGCGCGGCCGGGATGGCTGCCGGTCAGGATCGTCGAATGGCCGGGACAGGTCTCGGTTGCCGCGTGCGCCTGATAGCCCGCGGGAAACACGACGCCCGAGGCAAGGCGCGCGAGGCCGCCCGTGAACTTGCCGCGATATTCGGCGAACAGGTCTGCCGACAACTGATCGACCGCGACCATCACGATCAACTTCGGCGGCGGCGTCTCAGCGGTAACCTTTTGCACCGGTGGCGCCGAATTCTGCGCGAGAACGGTGCTGGCGCTGGCGATGCAAAGGGTGGCAGCCAGGGCGATTTTGAGGTGGTTCAGCGTCACGAGCGGCGTCTCCGTTGCACAAGGGTGTCAGCGCGGGCTGTCCTCTCAACGAAAGCCGCCTATATGGCAAGCCTCGAGAGATGGATGACAGCGGAACCGGCATGGATCGCAGCAACGACGTTTTTGTGACAAGGCTGTGGCACGCGGCGCTGGCGCTGCTGGCGGTCGCGTTGCTCGCGATCGGCCCCGCCAGGGCGCAATCGACGCATATCCAGCCGCAACTGATCGCTGAATCGGCCGCGCCCGCGCCGGGCGGCACGACGACGCTGGCGCTGACCATGACACCCGACAAGGGCTGGCACGGCTATTGGATCAACGGCGGCGATGCCGGGTTCGGGCTGTCGGTCGAATGGAATTTGCCGGAAGGCGTGACGGTAGCGCCGTTACGCTATCCGGTTCCCGAACCGCTGATCCTGTTCGGCATGATGAACCATGTTTACGAGCATCCTTATGCGCTGCTCGCCGACGTTCGGATCGACGACAGCGTCGCTGCGGGCACCGACTTGACGCTGTCGGGGGTGGCCGACTGGCTCGCCTGCACCGACAAGGTGTGCGTGCCGGAACGGTCGGTCGTGTCGGTAGCGCTCAAGGCGGGCGACGGGTCGGTCGCATCGGCAACGCGGGCGCGTTTCGATAGCTGGCGGGCGCTGTTGCCGCAGCCGCTGGATCGCAAGGGCAGCTGGGTGCGGAGTGGCGGCATGGTGCGCTTTGCCATTCCCCTGCCCGCCGGGTCGGCGATCGACGCTCCCTATCTTTTCGCCCAGACCCAAAATCTGGTCGATTATGCCGCGCCGCAAAAATTCAGCCGCAACGGCGATTTCATCATCGTCGAGACGCGCGCCAACGGGGAGGCGGGCGGACCGGTGGCGGCGCTGCTCAAGCTGGGCGAAGGGCGCGGGCTGTCGGTGGAGTTCGAACCTGGCGCGGTGCCCGCCGCGGGCGAGCAGATCGCCGGGGCGGCGGACGCGATCGACATGGGGCTGTTCTGGACCGCACTGGGCGGCGCAATCCTCGGCGGGTTGATCCTCAACCTGATGCCCTGCGTCTTTCCGATCCTGAGCCTGAAGGCACTCAGCCTCGCGCGGTCGGGCGGCGATGCCCGGTCGGCGAAGGTCGAGGCGCTGGCCTATACCGGCGGGGCGATAGCCACCGCGCTGTTGCTCGGCGCCGCGCTGCTCGCGCTGCGCGCGGCGGGCGAGCAGGTCGGTTGGGCGTTCCAGTTGCAGCATCCAGTGAGCGTGCTGGCGCTGCTGATCCTCGCGATTGCGGTCACGCTCAACCTGCTGGGTGCCTATGAGCTGCCGTCGTTCGGCGGCGGGCAGGCGCTGGCCGACAAGGGCGGCGCAGCGGGCGGCTTCTGGACCGGCGCGCTGGCCGCTTTTGTCGCGACGCCGTGCAGCGGGCCGCTGCTCGGCGCGGCGCTGGGGGCCACATTGGTGCTGCCCGCGTGGGCGGCGCTGCCGATCTTTGGTGGTCTGGGACTGGGCCTCGCCCTGCCCTTTCTGGCCGTCGGTTTCGTCCCGGCGCTCCGCAATCGCCTGCCCAAGCCGGGCCCGTGGATGGCGACGTTCCGCAAATGGATGGCGCTGCCGATCGGGCTGACGGCGCTCGCGCTTGGTTGGCTGCTGTGGCGGCAATTGGGCAGCGGATCGCAGCTGATCTGGCCGATCGTCGCGGTCGCGATGGCGCTGGTGCTGCTCACCCATTATGGCGCGATGCAGCGCGGCGACCGGCGATCATGGCTGCTGATCGCCGCGGGGCTGCTCTTTGTCGTCAGCCTGGGCGGCACGGTGGCGGAAGTGGCCGACGCCGAAAGGACGACGACGGCGAGCGGATCGACCTTCACCCCCGCTGCGCTTGCCAAGGCGCGCACCACCGGCAAGCCCGTCTTCGTCTATTTCACCGCCGACTGGTGCCTGTCGTGCAAGGCGAATGAGGCGGGGGTGATCAATCGCGAGGCGGTGCAGGCGGCGTTCGATAAGGCTGGCGTGGTCACGCTGGTCGGCGACTGGACGAACGGCGATCCGGTCATCACGCGCACGCTGGCCGAGCATGGCCGCAACAGCGTGCCGCTGTATCTGTGGTACGCGCCGGGCGCGGCGCAGCCTGAAATCCTGCCGCAGATATTGACGCCGGGGATGCTGACGGATTTGGCCGAAAAGAAATGATATCAGGTTCGTCATTGCGAGCGGAGCGAAGCAATCCAGAGCGGTTTACGCCACTCTGGATTGCTTCGCTTCGCTCGCAATGACGGAGAAGAAATTATGGCGAAGGTTCGCGCCGACCAGTTGCTCGTCGATCGCGGCCTCGCCGAAAGCCGGACACGCGCGCAGGCGCTGATCCTCGCGGGGCTGGCGTTCGTCGGCGATCGCAAGATCGACAAGGCGGGGCAGCAGGTCGCCGGCGACGCCGATGTGAGCGTCAAGGGGCGCGACCATCCGTGGGTGTCGCGCGGCGGGATCAAGCTCGACCATGCGCTGACCCACCTTGGCTGGGATGTGACCGGCGCGATTGCAATCGACGTCGGGTCGTCGACCGGGGGGTTCACAGACGTGTTGCTGAGCCGCGGCGCGGCGCGCGTCTATGCGGTCGATTCGGGAACCAACCAGCTGGCGTGGAAGCTGCGCCAGGACGCGCGGGTGATCGTCCACGAACAGACGAGCGCGCGCATCCTGACCCCTGCGCACATCCCCGAACCCGTCGATCTGATCGTCTGCGACGCCAGCTTCATCGCGCTGTCCAAGGTGCTGCCGGTGCCGATGTCTTTCGCCAAAACCGGCGCGCGCATGGTCGCGCTGATCAAGCCGCAGTTCGAGGCCGAACGGCACGAGGTCGGCAAAAAGGGGGTTGTGCGCGACGCCGCGGTCCACGCGCGGGTGTGCCAGGCGGTGCGCGATTGGCTGGAACAGAATGGCTGGACCGTCGTTGACACGGTCGAAAGCCCGATCACCGGGCCGGAAGGCAATGTCGAATTTCTGATCGCTGCGATCAAAGCGGACGCTTGACGCCCGCGTCGCCGCCCGCAACACCCGTGACCAGTCGATTCCCGCGCAAAGGACCATGTGCATGACCGAGATCGCTACGCCGGGCCAGCTTCGCATGTCGTATCTGCGCTGGGCGCTGGTGACCGTGCCCGCGATCGTGCTGATCGGCACGCTGATGGGGGTGCTGTCGAACAGCGGCTACGGCAATCGCTGGTTCGCGGCGCTCGACCTGCCCGCGATCACCCCGCCCGGCTGGGTGTTCGGGGTTGTGTGGCCGGTCCTCTACATCATGCTCGGCCTGTCGCTGGCGATGATCCTGCACGCGCGCGGCGCCAAGGGGCGCGGCCTGGCGCTGACCTTGTTCTTGGTCCAGCTGATCGCCAATTTCGCCTGGTCGCCGCTGTTTTTCGGGCAATATCAGGTGACGAGCGCGCTCTACCTGATCATCTTCATCCTGCTGACGACGATCGCAACGACCTTTGCCTTTGCGCCGATCCGCAAGGCCGCGGCGTGGCTCCTCGTCCCCTATATGGTCTGGCTCAGCTTTGCCACGATTCTGAATTTCCAGATCGACCAGCGCAATCCCGACGCCGAAACCCTTGTCCCCGCCGCCGCCAGCACCCAGATAGGGTGACGGCAAGGGACGCATCCCGACGAAGGAAGTAAGACATGCAGAGCGAAAACCGCTTTTTCGACGATCTGGCCAAGATGGTGAATGGCGTTGCCGGGACCGTGGCGGGCGCCGGCCGTGAGGCCGAAGCCGCGATGCGCGAACGCGCCAAGGAATGGGTCGGCCGGATGGATTTCGTCAGCCGGGAGGAATTCGAAGCGGTGAAGCAGATGGCGGCCACCGCGCGCGCCGAAACCGAGGCGCTGAAGGCACGGCTCGACAAGCTGGAAGGCGCGGCGAAGCCTGCGGCGGCGGCGCCCAAAGCAGCTGCCAAGCCTGCCGCGAAGCCGAAAGCCGCAGCGAAGCCCGCTGCTGCGAAACCGGCGCAAAAGCCCAAACCCTGATTTCGTCATCCCGGCGAAGGCCGGGATCGCGACCGCGCATCCTGACGCCCCGGTGAGACCCCGACCTGCGCCGGGGTGACGGTTCATTGGTGAGCGGTACAGACTCGCTACTCCGCCAAACACCCGCTAAAGCGCCCCGATGAGCGAAGACATCTACGACGACGATGACGGCCAGGACGCGGCGCCGATGGACATGCTGGCGTCCTATTTTGCCGCGCATGACTGGCCGCACGAAATGGTCGGCGAGGACGAGATTGTCGCGACCGCGCAGGGCAGCTGGACGACCTATGAGCTGCGCGCGGTGTGGCGCGCCGACGACGGCGTCATCCAGCTGCTGGCCTTTCCCGACATCCGCGTCGTCGAGGATAAACGCGCCGCGGCGCATGAAGCACTGGCGCTGATCAACGAACAATTGTGGCTGGGGCATTTCGAGCTGTGGTCGAACAGCGGGACGATCCTGTTCCGCCACGGCCTGTTGGTCGGCGGCGACGCGTCGCTGTCGCTCGATATGACCGAAACGCTGATCGAAAGCGCGATCGACGAATGCGAACGCTTTTACCCGGTGTTCCAGTTCGTGCTGTGGGGCGGCAAATCGCCCGCCGAGGCATTGGCCGCATCGCTGATCGAAACGCGGGGGGAGGCGTAAGGCCCACCCTAATCCCGTTCGCATCGAGCGAAGTCGAGATGCCCCGCGAACATGCGCTATCCTGACGGGTGTCTCGACTTCGCTCGACACGAACGGGATTTAAGGTCGGCTTACCGCCGCTCGAACCGCGTCAGTCCCGCGCCCAGTTCATTCGCCCCGATCGCCAGCGCCTCGCCGCTCCAGTCGGCGACGAACACCGACTGGCGGCCGATACCTGCGGGCAGGCTGGCGCGGTTTCCGCTGATCGACAGGCCACGCGAGGGGTTCTTGCGTTCCTCGGCGGCGACCGCGATCAGCGCCGAGTAATTTTCCTTGTCCTTGCCCTGGACGAACAGATTGTTCGCGATCTGGCCGACCGAACCCGACGGCAGGTCGATCATGTAATTGGTCGCCGTCCCCTGGGTGTCGTCGAAACTATTGTCGCTGATGTCGACCGTGGTCGCGCGGGTTTTCAGATAGTGACCGCCGCTGCCCTTTTCGAACCGGGTGCGGGTGACGACGACCTTGCCGTAGATGCCGGTGTAAACGCTGTGCGCGCAGCTGAGCCCGCGGTCGCAGCGGCCGAGGCGCGAGAAGGTCGAGCGGTCGATCGTCAGCGTCGCTTCCGGGTCGTCGGCGGTCAAAATGCCCTGCTCGCTGTTGCGGAACATCGCGTTCACGATGTCGAGGTCGCTCGTTTCCAGCCGGATGCCAGCGCCATTGCCGTCGGGCACGCGCATATTCTGGAACACCAGCCCATCGACCCGCGCGCCCGCGCCGCGCAGCACCAGCGCCGCCTTGCCCTCGCACGCCACCCCGTCGAAGATCGCGCGGCCGGGCTCCGCCGCGACGAAAGCAATGCGCCCCGCGGTCTGCACCGCGCAGTCGCGGTGATAGCCGGGCGCGATGCGGATCGTTCCCTCGCCTTCACCGATGGCATCGACGGCGTCCTGGAGCCGACTGAACCCGCGGCCATCGACGGTGTACGGCGCGTCGCCGGTCTGCGCAGGCAGCGACGCCGGCGCGAACAGCAGCGGAAGGGCGAGCAGCGGCAGCAAGGGCCGACGAAAAATGGACTTGAGCATGAAGGCCTTATAGCGCGTTTTGCGCCGTCCGTCGTTCGCGAAGGCGGTTAACCGGCGGCGCGTCCCGTTGTCGGACAGGGTTTCCGACATTCATTACCATATTGTTCCCCCGCGAAGGGCGTTGGGAGTCCCGCGCCTCCCAGCGCGGTCCATCACCCACCGGTTCAAGATGGCGCCGACCGGAGATGGGCCCCTGCCTTCGCAGGGGCACGTGGGTTTACGAAAGTTAATCCAAATTGGGCCGCAGCCAGCGCGTCGCGGTTTCCAGATCGACGCCGCGGCGGCGCGCATAATCTTCCAGCTGGTCGCTGCCGATGCGGGCGACGCCGAAATACTGGCTTTCGGGGTGGCCGAAATAGAAACCGCTGACCGCCGCGGTCGGCAGCATGGCAAAGCTTTCGGTCAGCACCAGCCCGGCATTTTCCCCCGCCGCGAGCAGCTCGAACAGGATCGGCTTCAGGCTGTGGTCGGGACAGGCGGGATAGCCGGGCGCCGGGCGGATGCCGCGATATTCTTCCTTGATCAACGCCTCGTTGGTCAGTTGCTCGCCGGGCGCATAACCCCAGAGGGTCGTGCGGACATGCTGGTGCAGCCGTTCGGCGAAGGCTTCGGCAAAGCGGTCGGCGAGCGCCTTCAGCAGGATGTCCGAATAATCATCCTTGTCGGCGCGGAAGCGTTCGGAATGCGGCTCGATGCCGTGGATACCGACGGCAAAGCCGCCGATCCAGTCGCCCGCCGGATCGATGAAGTCGGCAAGGCACATATTGGCGCGATCGCGGCTTTTCTTGATCTGCTGGCGCAGGAAGGAGAGCGTGACATGGCGTTCCTCCTCGGCGAGGTGGATCGTCACATCGTCGCCGTCGCGTGCGCACGGCCAAAGGCCGCACACGCCGCGCGCGGTCAGCCATTTTTCCGCGATCAGCTTGTCGAGCATCGCGTCGGCGTCGGCCTTCAGCGCCACCGCCGTCTCGCCGACCACCTCGTCGTCGAGGATCGACGGATAAGTGCCGTGCAATTCCCACGCGCGAAAGAACGGCGTCCAGTCGATGCATTCGCGCAAATCGGCGAGCGACCAGTCGTCGAAGCGGTGGAGGCCGGGCTCAAGCGGCGGCGCGGGCTTGTCGCTGAGATAGGCGTCGTAATAATTGGCGCGCGCTTCTTCCAGCGTGTGGAGGACGCTCTGCCCCTTGCCCGCGCGCACGTCGCGGATATGGGCATAATCATCCTTATAGCCCGCAACATAGGCATCGAGCCCGGTGTCGCTGACCAGCGCGGTCGCGACCCCGACCGCGCGGCTGGCGTCGAGAACGTGAAGCACCGGCCCCTGATACGCCGGGTCGATGCGCAGCGCGGTGTGAACCTTCGACGTCGTCGCGCCGCCGATCAGCAGCGGCATCGTCATCCCCGCGCGCTGCATCTCCTCGGCAACCGTCACCATCTCGTCGAGCGAGGGGGTGATCAGGCCCGAAAGGCCGATCATGTCGGCGTCATTTTCGTTCGCGGCCTCAAGAATCTTCGACCAGGGCACCATCACGCCAAGATCGACGATTTCGAAGCCATTGCATTGCAGCACGACGCCGACGATATTCTTGCCGATGTCGTGGACGTCGCCCTTGACGGTCGCCATGACAACCTTGCCCTTGCCCTTTGCGCCCGGCTCCTTCGACGCTTCGATGAAGGGCAGCAGGTGCGCCACGGCCTTCTTCATCACGCGCGCCGATTTGACGACCTGCGGCAGGAACATCTTGCCCGACCCGAACAGGTCGCCGACGACGTTCATGCCGTCCATCAGCGGCCCCTCGATCACCTCGATCGGGCGCGGCATCAACAGCCGCATTTCTTCGGTATCGTCGACGACATAGGCGTCGATGCCCTTGACCAGCGCATGTTCGAGGCGCTTGGCGACTGGCCAGCCGCGCCATTCCTCGGCGGCCTTTTCCTGCGCCGGGTTGCTGCCCTTGTAGCGTTCGGCGAGCGCGATCAGCCGCTCGGTGGGACTTTCGGCCTCACCATCCTTTTTGCGGTTGAGCACGACATCTTCGCACGCCTCGCGAAGTTCGGGGTCGATCGTGTCGTACACGTCGAGCTGACCGGCGTTGACGATCGCCATGTCGAGCCCGGCGGGGATCGCATGATAGAGGAAAACGCTGTGCATCGCGCGGCGCACCGTCTCGTTGCCGCGAAAGCCGAAGGACAGGTTCGACAGCCCGCCCGAAAAATGGACATGCGGGCAACGGACCCGGATTTCCTTCACCGCCTCGATGAAATCGACCGCATAATTGTCATGCTCTTCGAGGCCGGTCGCGACCGCGAACACGTTAGGATCGAAGATGATGTCCTCGGGCGGGAAGCCGATCGTCATGAGCAGCTTGTAGGCACGCTCGCAAATCTCGATCTTGCGCTCTTTGGTGTCGGCCTGTCCGACCTCGTCGAACGCCATCACGACGACCGCTGCGCCATAGGCCATGCATTTGCGCGCATGGTCGAGGAACGGTGCCTCGCCTTCCTTCATGCTGATCGAATTGACGATCGGCTTGCCGGGAACGCATTTCAGTCCCGCCTCGATGACACTCCATTTCGAGCTGTCGATCATCACCGGCACCCGCGCGATGTCGGGTTCGGCGGCGATCAGCTTCAGAAAGGTCGTCATCGCATATTCGGCGTCGAGCAGGCCTTCGTCCATGTTGACGTCGATGACCTGCGCGCCGTTTTCGACCTGCTGGCGCGCGACCTCGACCGCCGCGGCGTAATCGTCGGCGAGGATCAGCTTTTTGAACGCCGCGGAGCCGGTGACGTTGGTGCGTTCGCCGATATTGACGAAATTGGTGGCGGAGGCGGTGGTTTCGGTCATTTCGGTCTTCTTCTCCCCTCCCGCTTGCGGGAGGGGTCGGGGGAGGGTCTGTCAAATTTTCGAGCGGCAGAGGAGCAATCAGGCCCTCCCCTAGCCCCTCCCGCAAGCGGGAGGGGGACTACGCCGCCATCGTGAACGGCTCCAGCCCGGCGAGCCGCGTGCGCACCGGCACCTCCGGCACCTGACGCGCGGGCAATCCCGCGACTGCCTTCGCCATCGCGGCGATATGCGCGGGCGTCGAGCCGCAGCAGCCGCCGAGGATGTTGACCTGGCCGTGATCGGCCCATTCGCGCACCAGCCCCGCGGTCGTTTCGGGCAGTTCGTCATATTCGCCGAGCTCGTTGGGCAGGCCCGCATTCGGGTAAACCATCACCAGCGCATCGGCAATTTCGGACAACACTTTCACATGCGGGCGGAGCTGCGCGGCGCCGAACGAGCAGTTGAGGCCGATGGTCAGCGGCTTCGCATGGCGCACCGCGTACCAGAACGCCTCGACAGTGTGCCCCGACAGGTTGCGGCCCGAGAGGTCGGTCAAGGTCATCGAAATCATCAGCGGCAGCTCGCGCCCGACCTTCGCCTCGGCTTCCAGCGTCGCGGCGATCCCCGCCTTGGCATTGAGCGTATCGAAAATCGTTTCGATCAGGATGAAGTCGGCGCCCCCCTCGGCCAGCGCCACCACCTGTTCCAGATAGACGTCCTTGAGTTCGTCGAAATCGATCTCGCGAAAGCCGGGGTTATTGACGTCGGGCGACAGCGACAGCGTCTTGTTCGTCGGCCCGACCGCACCAGCGATGAAGCGGCGGCGGCCGTCGATCGCCGCATATTTGTCCGCCGCCTCGCGCCCCAACCGCGCGCTTTCATGGTTGATGTCGGCGACCAGATGTTCGGCGCCATAATCGGCCTGGCTGATCCGGTTGGCGCTGAAGGTGTTGGTCGACACGATGTCCGACCCCGCCGCCAGATACGCCTCGCCGATCGCGGTCACGACATCGGTGCGGGTCAACGCGAGGATGTCGTTATTGCCCTTTTGATCATGGCCTAGGCCGAGCGACCCGGCATAGTCGGCCTCGACCAGCTTGCGGTCCTGGATCTGCGTACCCCAGCCGCCGTCGGTCAGCAGGATGCGTTCCTCCGCCGCCGCCACCAATGCTTCGCGTGCGCTCCGCGTCGAGTTAAGCGTCATGCTGCCTGATCCTTCGCATTCGTAACCGGCCGCAGCCCCAGCAGATGACAGATGGCATAGCTGAGTTCGGCACGGTTCAATGTGTAGAAATGGAAATCGCGGACCCCCCCTGCGTAGAGGCGGCGGCACATTTCGGCGGCGATGGTCGCCGCGACCAGCTGGCGCGCCGCAGGATGATCGTCCAGCCCGTCGAACAGCGATATCATCCACGCCGGGATCGCGGTGCCGCACATATCGGCCATGCGGCGCGTCTGCGACACGTTCGATACCGGCAAGATACCCGGAATGATCGGCGCATCGATCCCCGCCGCCGCCGCCGCGTCGCGAAAGCGCAGGAAGCTGTCGGGCGAGAAAAAGAACTGCGTGATCGCGCGCGTCGCCCCGGCGTCTAGCTTGCGCTTCAGATTGTCGAGATCGGCCTGCGGACAATCGGCATCGGGATGCGTTTCGGGATAGGCAGCGACCGAGATTTCGAACGGCGCTACCGCTTTCAGTCCGGCGACGAGTTCGATCGCATTGGCATAGCCGTCGGGATGCGGCCGATAGGGCGCGCCGCCCGGGACGTCGCCGCGCAGCGCGACGATATGCCGCACCCCGGCCTCCCAATAAGCCTCTGCGACCTCATCGATTTCGGCGCGCGACGCCTCGACGCAGGTCAGGTGCGCGGCGGGCGGCACGGCGCTTTCCGCGGCGATGCGGGCGACGGTCGCATGGGTGCGCTCGCGCGTCGACCCGCCCGCGCCGTAGGTGACCGACACAAAGCTGGGACCAAGCGGTTCGAGCGTGCGGAACGTGTCCCACAGCTGCGCCTCCATCTTTTCGGTCTTGGGCGGAAAGAATTCGAAGCTGACGCCGATGTCGCCGTCCAGATTGGCGAACAGCGGCGACGCCGCGGCGCGCCGCGCCTCCGCCAGCGAGTTCAAGTTCGACGTCATGCCGCAAGCCTTTTGGGTTGGCCGTCGCCGTCCTGGGCGACCGGCGGTTGATCTTCGTCGCTGCGACGGCGGCCGAGCCACAGCTTGACCACCAGTTCGCCGCCTTCGAGCGTTTGGGTGTTTTCGAGCAGCAGCCCCGCCGACGCGAACCAGCCGCGGATTTGCGCATCCGAAAAGCCGAGCCGCGCGTGCGCCGCCAGATTGCGTAGCGCCTCATCGTCATGCGGCGCAAAATCGACGACAAGCAGGTGGCCGCCGCCGCGCAGCACCCGGCTGGCTTCGGCAATCACCCGGTCGGGTTCGTGCGCAAAGTGGAGCGCCTGATGGATCACGATGCTGTCGACGCTGGCGTCGCCCACCGGCAGGTTCAGGAAATCGCCCTGCACCAGATCGACCGGGACCGCTTGCCCCGCCAGCTTGGCGCGCGCGATCCGCAGCATTTCGGGGCTGCGGTCCAGCGCCGTGATCCGGCGCGCGGTCGGCGCAAAAATCTCCGCCATCCGGCCGGTGCCGGTGCCGATGTCGAGAAGATGGCCGAGCCGACGGTTGTGCATCATCGCCAGCATCGCCGCTTCGACCTCGCTTTCGGCAACATGGCGCGACCGGATTGCGTCCCATTCGGCGGCATGTTCGGCAAAATAGCGCTCGGCAACCGCGACGCGTTCCTCCCGCACCGCCGCCAAGCGGCGCGCGTCGTGCGCGATGACCAGCGCCTCGCGCGCCGAGAACGGCCAGCTATCGGCCTGCCCGATGATCTCGGCAATCGGGCCGCCCTTGACGATCCGCAGGAACACCCAGCTCCCTTCGCGCCGCCGTTCGACGACGCCCGCCTCGACAAGGATCCGGACATGGCGCGACACCCGCGGCTGGCTCTGGTCCAGCACGACCGCGAGCTCGCCGATCGCCAGTTCCATTTCGCGCAGCAGCGCGACGACTCGCAAGCGCGTCGGATCCGCCAAGGCCCGAAAGATGTCGATCAGCTCGTTCATGAGAATAGATATAAAGCTTTCTTTATATCTGGTCAACCGAGCCACGCACCCCTATTTCCGCGGTGCCGGATCGCGCCGAACCCCATTTGCGACGAAACCTGTCGGCGCGCGCAAAAAGGGCGTTGCGTGCCATTTGGCGAGCGGGTAATTCTTCGCGCGATTGGCATATTTCGGGATCGATCTGTTCCTGTGCCGGTCGATCAGTTCAAACCGAGAGGGGTTTCCCAAATGAAAAAATCGATCACTCTGTCGCTCGTCCTCGCCGCCTCGCTGGGCCTCGCCGCTTGCGGTGAAAAGGCTGCCGACGACACCGCCGCAACCACCGAAGACGCCGCGACCGTCGAAGGTGCCGCTGACGGCGCGATGGAAGCTGCTGCAGGCGCTGCCGATGCTGCCGCTACCGCCGGTGCCGCTGCTGAAGGTGCTGCCGACGCCGCTGCTGCTGGTGACACCGCTGCCGCTGCCGACAAGGCCACCGAAGCTGCCGACGCCGCCAAGGAAGCGACCGACGCTGCCAAGGGCGCGATGGAAGAAGCCAAGAAGTAAGCTTCTTTCCGGCCGTTTGGCCCAAGGTACAAGGGGGGTCGTCGGTTCGCTGGCGGCCCCTTTGTCCGTCTTGGCGATGCCGCTTGCATTCGGGGCCGCCGCGCCGCCGCCCAGGAGCAGAAGCTATGGATTGCCAAGCCCCTGATCCCTCGCTAACCCTCTGTCTCTATGGCCGGTCATCCGGTCATTCCATTCGAAAGGACTTACCCATGCGCAAGATTCTCATCGCTTCGATGGCCGCCGCGGCCTTCAGCCTCACCGCCTGCTCGGAAAAGGCCCAGGAAGAAACCTCGGAAGCCGGCGCCGCCGTTGCTGACGACGCCGCCGCCGCTGGCGACGCCGTTGCCGAAGGTGCGGCCGACGCCGCCGACGCGACCGCTGCTGCCGCCGACGACGCCGGCAATGCCGTCGAGGGCACCGTCAACGCTGCCGGCGACGCCGCCGAAGCTGCTGGCGACAAGATCGCCGAAGAAACCGCCAAGGCCGAAGCCAACGACAAGTAAGTCGTTGGCGCGCGTCTGAGCGTGCGACTATAGAAGGGCTCCATTCTTCGCGAATGGAGCCCTTTTTCGTGGGAGATGTGTTGATGGGCCGCGACCGTTTGGCAATGATCGTCGTCGCCGCAGCGACGCTTGCGCTGGCCGCGGGGTGCAGCCGCACCGATAACGAACCCGGCCCCGGCGGGGTGACGGTCAGCGAGGCGAAGGCGCTCGACGATGCCGCCGAAATGCTCGAAAGCCGCGACAGCGCGCCCACCGCCGACGCGCAAACCGCGGCCGACCCGGACGCGGCGGCGAACAAATAGCGCCTTTCCCTTGGCGCGCCGCGGGGTTAGACGGGAACCGCCCCGCGACTGGCGCTGAAGATGGAGACCCATCGGGAAGCGGGGTTGGCCAAGTTGCCATGTCGAGCCGCGCGCCTGGGTGATCCATCGCCAGCGCAAGGACATCCGCATGACCGACACACCTGCCGCCCCCGCTCCGACCACCGTCGTCTTCCTGCTGTTTCCGGGCATCACCCAGCTCGATTTCACCGCACCCGCACAGGCGCTGTGCCGCATGCCCGGCGCGCGCCTGGTCGGCGCCGCCGCCCGCCGCGATCCGATCCCCACCGACAGCGGCTTTGCGATCCTGCCGACCGACGATTTCGCGAGTTGTCCGCCAGCCGACATCTTGTGCGTGCCGGGCGGGCATGGCGTTGCCGACGCGCTGCACGATCGCGCGACGATCGATTTCATCGCGCGTCAGGCGGCGACAGCACAGTGGGTGACCAGCGTCTGCACCGGCGCCTTCCTGCTCGGCCGCGCCGGGCTGCTCGCCGGAAAGCGCGCGACGACGCATTGGGCCTATGCCCATTTGCTGCCGCTGGTTGGCGCCGAACCGGTGAACGCGCGGATCGTCGAGGATGGCAATCTGGTCACCAGCGGCGGGGTAACCTCGGGGCTCGATTTCGCGCTGACCCTGATCGGGCGGCTGCATGGCGATGCGGTGGCGCAGGCGATCCAGCTCGCGATCGAATATGATCCCTCGCCGCCCTATGTCGGCGGCCACCCCGACCGCACACCGCCCGCGATCACTGCGGGGTTGAAGGCGCGCGTCTATGACGCGGCGGCGGCGCGGATGGAGCGGGCGCTGGGCGTTTAGAATCTGATCCTAATATCGTCATCCCGGCGAAGCCGGACATGCCGTGCAGCGCGACGTGCCCAACGAGCTAGCCGCAGTCGGCGAGTGCAACCTCGTAGAGCTTCGGCCAGTATTTGCCTGTCACAAACAGGCGCTTCTTCTTCGCGTCCCATGCAATGCCGTTGAGGACGCTGTCGGAGCCGGACGCACCCGCCTGTTCCTTGAGCCCCGACAGATCGACGTAGGATTTGATATGGCCATTTGCCGGATCGATCCGCACGATCATGTCGGTCATCCAGACATTGGCCCAGATTTCGCCGTCGATCGTCTCAAGTTCGTTGAGCATCGCCAGCGGGCGGGTGCCAAAGCGCACCGTGACGCGCTTTTGCTCGGCCATCGTCGCCGGATCGAAAAAGCGCAGCTGGGGCGTCCCGTCGCTCAGCACCAGGCTGTCGCCGACCATCGTCACGCCCCAGCCCTCACCCGCATATTTGAAGGTGCCGACGGGTTTCAGATCCTTGATCCGCCAGCGATTGCCGATCCCGCCCTGCCAGGTGACGCCGATGATCTGATCGCGCCAGCGGGTGACGCCTTCGCCGAACTGGTCGGGCGGCAGCTTGGTCTGCGCGAGCGCCTTGCCGGTCGTCAGGTCGAGCCGGGCGAGGCGCGAGCGCCCATATTGGCCGGTGGATTCGTAAAGATGGCCACCGTCCCAGAACAGCCCTTGGGTAAAGCTGGTCGCGTCATGCGGATAGGTCTGGACGATGCGATAGCCGCAGCGTTCGATCGGCTGCACCGAGTCGGCGACTGCGGTGAGAAGGGCGAGCAAGATCATCGAGCTTTGCTATGCCGGGCCGAATGAACTGGCAATGACAGAACTGCCGCGCCCCTGCGAAGGCCGGGGCACAGCAACGAAAAAGGGCCGGAGGATTGCTCCCCCGGCCCTCTTTTTCGTTGGCTGAGCGCCGAACGGTTTGGACTTAGAAGTCCATGCCGCCCATGCCGCCCATGCCGCCGCCACCCATGGGCATGGCGGGCTTGTCGTCGGGCGATTCGGCGATGCCGGCTTCGGTGGTGATCAGCAGACCGGCAACCGAGGCTGCGTCCTGCAACGCGACGCGAACGACCTTGGTCGGGTCGATGACACCGGCCTTGACCAGATCTTCATAGACATCGGTCGAAGCGTTGAAGCCGAAGTTGCTGTCCTTCTGGTCGAACAACTTGCCGGCGACGACACCGCCGTCGAAACCGGCGTTTTCGGCAATCTGGCGAACCGGAGCCTGCAGCGCACGACGGATGATGTCGATGCCGCGGGTCTGGTCTTCGTTGACGCCGGTCAGGCCTTCCAATGCCTTGGTGGCATAGAGCAGCGCCGTACCGCCGCCGGGGACGATGCCTTCTTCGACCGCAGCGCGGGTCGCGTGGAGCGCGTCGTCGACGCGGTCCTTGCGTTCCTTCACTTCGACTTCCGAAGCGCCGCCGACCTTGATGACCGCAACACCGCCAGCGAGCTTCGCCAGACGTTCCTGCAGCTTTTCCTTGTCGTAATCCGACGTGGTCGTTTCGATCTGGGCGCGAATCTGTTCGACGCGGCCCTTGATCGTGTCGGCATCGCCGGCACCATCGACAATGGTGGTGTTGTCCTTGTCGATCGTGACGCGCTTGGCTTGGCCGAGCATGTTCAGCGTGACGGTCTCCAGCTTGATGCCCAGGTCTTCGCTGATCATTTCACCGTTGGTGAGGATCGCGATGTCCTGCAGCATCGCCTTGCGGCGATCGCCGAAGCCCGGTGCCTTGACGGCCGCGACCTTCAGGCCACCGCGCAGGCGGTTGACCACCAGCGTCGCCAGTGCTTCGCCTTCGATGTCTTCGGCGATGATCAGCAGCGGACGGCCCGACTGCACCACGGCTTCGAGAATCGGCAGCATCGACTGAAGGTTCGACAGCTTCTTTTCAAAGATCAGGATGTACGGATCGGCCAGCTCGACGAGCATCTTTTCCGGGTTGGTGATGAAGTAAGGCGACAGGTAACCGCGGTCGAACTGCATGCCTTCGACGACATCGAGCTCGAAATCGAGACCCTTGGCTTCTTCGACGGTGATCACGCCTTCCTTGCCGACCTTGTCCATCGCCTGGGCGATTTTCTCGCCGACTTCGGTGTCGCCATTGGCCGAGATAATGCCGACCTGCGCGATTTCGGCGGTGCCCGAAACCGGCTTCGACTGCGCCTTGATCGTTTCGACAACCTTGGTGACCGCGAGGTCGATGCCGCGCTTCAGGTCCATCGGGTTCATGCCGGCGGCAACCGACTTCATGCCTTCGCGGACGATCGCCTGCGCAAGCACGGTCGCGGTGGTCGTGCCGTCACCGGCGAGGTCGTTGGTCTTCGAAGCAACTTCGCGGACCATCTGCGCGCCCATATTTTCGAACTTGTCCTTCAGTTCGATTTCCTTGGCGACGGTGACGCCGTCCTTGGTGATGCGGGGGGCGCCGAAGCTTTTGTCGATCACGACGTTGCGGCCCTTGGGACCGAGGGTCACCTTCACCGCGTCGGCGAGGATGTCGACGCCGCGCAGGATGCGTTCGCGCGCGTCGCGGCTAAATTTTACGTCTTTTGCAGCCATGTGGATGCTCCTTCAAAAGATCAGAAATTGGGGGAAGACAAGGCTCAGGCGATGACGCCGAGGATGTCCGATTCCTTCATGATCAACAGCTCTTCGCCGTCGACCTTGACTTCGGTGCCCGACCATTTGCCGAACAGGATGCGATCGCCCGCCTTGACGTCGAGCGGGGTCACCTTGCCGTCGTCGGCGCGGGCGCCCGAACCGACCGAGACGACTTCGCCTTCCTGCGGCTTTTCCTTGGCGGTGTCGGGAATGATGATGCCGCCAGCCGTTTTTTCTTCGGCTTCGATACGGCGAACGAGCACGCGGTCGTGCAGCGGACGAAATTGCATGGATATCCCTCCAGAAATGCAATGGATGTCATTTAGCACTCACGGGCTGCGAGTGCTAACAGATGGCCATATGGGTGGGGGGTGTGACAGCGTCAAGGCGATTAAGGGAAAATTTTCGGCAGCGCGGTAGAGCGGCGAGATGGGGTGTGAAACTGCGATCGACAAGTTGGCCGTGCGGCAAGATCCGAACGCCGTCTGGACTGAAGGACAGATAATGCGCGGTCGGTTCATCGACGCGTTTTCACGGATCGAATGCGCGGTGACCGAATATCTTGTCCGTCTAGAGTATAAAGCTGGGCCCCGCGCGCTTTTCTCGCAAAAGCTGAAATATCTGACGGCGTCTCGCGACCGCTTCGTCCATCCCAAAAAACTGGATGATCGGATTGCCGCAATCGTGAAACTGAACGAGTTGCGCTCGGACCTCGCTCACGCGGTCCTGACGGTCATCGTTCAATATGACGAGACGAAAGCCATCGACCACTGGTTGGGCTTTCAGAACGCCAGTCTTTCGGAAAAGCCACTTCGCGTCGTCTCGACCGATCAGCTTCGGCAGATGACGCAAGACGCCAACCGCCTCGCTACCCAATTCACTCAGCAACAACTTAAGGCAACAACCCCAACCGCGCCCGCATCCGCCAACGCGCAAGCAGCACCGCCGACACCACAATAAGCCCGACCGCCAGCCCGATCCACACCCCGACCCCGGCGAGCGGGGTCCAGAAACCCAGGTAGATGGCGGTGCCATAGCCCGCGATCCAGTAGCCGCAGACCGCGATGATCATCGGGGTGCGGGTATCCTGAAGCCCGCGCAGCACCCCGGCGGCGACCGCCTGCGCGCCGTCGAACAGCTGGAACGCCGCGGCGACGACCAGAAACTGCATCGCGAACCCGACCAGCGCCGCGTTGCGCGCCGCATCGACATCGACATAGATCGACAGCACCAGCGTCGGGAACAGCCACATGAGCAGCGCGGTGAACGCCATGAAGCCGATGCCGAGGACCAGCGACGCCTGCCCCGCGTGCGCAATGCCGCGATGGTCGCGCGCGCCATAGGCGAGGCCGACGCGGATCGTCGCCGCCTGCGCCACCCCGAACGGGATCTGGAAGGCGAGCGCCGCGACCTGGAGCGCGATCGTGTGGCCCGCCAGTTCGGCTTCGCCGATCCGTCCCATCAGGAACGCGGCGCCGGTGAACAGCCCCGCCTCGGCCAGGATCGTCAGGCTGATCGGGGTGCCGATGCGCAGCATGTCGAAAAAGCGCGTCCATTCGGTGCGCCACCAGTTGCCGAACAGATGATAGCGCCGAAGCCGCCGGTCGGACTGGATGACGACAACATAGGCGAGCAGCATCAGCACGCTGGTCAGCACGCTGGAGATTGCCGAGCCGTGCAGTCCGAGCGCGGGCATGCCAAGATTGCCGAACACCAGCGCCCAGTTGCCGAGCGCGTTGACCCCGAGCGCACCAAAGGTGATCGCGGTCGCGATCGTCGGGCGCCCGAGCGCCGAGACGAAGATGCGCAGCACCGTCGCGGCGATCATCGGGAACATGCCCCACATCAGGATCAGCAGGAAACCCGCGGCACGCGCCGACGTTTCGGCGGGCTGGCCGGTTGCGACCATGATCGGTCCGCCCGCGGCGCAAATGCCCATGAAGACCAGCGACACCAAGGCGCTGAGCCACAGCGCCATGCGGACCGTCCGCCGCACCTCGCGCACCGCATGTTTGCGGCGCCCGAGCTCGGCGGCGATCAGCGGCGCGGCGGCGCCGACCAGCCCGCTGCCGGTCCACAAGAGCAGGCCAAAGATCGACACCCCAAGCGACGAGGCGGCGAGCGCCGCGTCGCCAAGCCGCGCGACAAAAATAACATCGATCGCGTGGACGAGCATCTGGAGCAGGTTCGCCGCCGCCAGCGGCAACGCGAGCGCCAGCGTGGCCCGGAATTCCTGGCGAAGACCCGGCGGCGTTTGCGCGGTCAAAGGCGTGGCTTGCTGCGACATGGCCGGACCGGATAGGCGCCGCCGTGCGGCGGTTCAATCGCGGGAGGTGATCGGCGGGATTTTCGAGGGTGGGGGTGGTAAAATGGCAACAGAATAGCCCTTCCCCCTTGATGGGGGAAGGATACGAAGCCTTGCCACGAATGTGGCTAGGCGAAGTTGGATGGGGGTGACGGTGCGTCCTTGCACCATCGTTTCAGGCCGCGAGCCCACCCCCTCCGCTGCGACTAAGCCAGCAAGCTGGCAAGTCTCGCTGCCTCCCCCATCCAGGGGGAGGGATTCAGGCCCACATCGCCACCATCTCGAACGCGAACGCCCCAAAGGTCAGCGTCAGCCCGACGACGAACAGCCGGTACGCATGCGCCAGATAGCGATATTTGCGCCGCGCCAGCACGATGCCGTTCTGATAGGTATCGCGCAGCATCGTTTCATACAGGTCGTCCTCGGTGCGCAGCCGCGTCTTGACCGCGTCGATGAATTCATCCTCCTCCATTTGTGAAAAGCGGCCGAAGAACAGGATGTTGCTGTGGTCCTTGCCGTCCTTGTAAACGATCGGCGGCGCCTTGCCGACGCGCGGCAGCACCGCCGACACCGCGAGCAACGCCGACAGGAAGGAAAAGGTCGCGAGGATCGTCAGCGGCATCGCGAGCGCCCCCGCCCCGGCGCGCGCCTGCCCCACCGCAAGGGTGAACACGACAAAGGTCGCGCCCATCAGGATCGACGCCTTTTGATCGGCCATTTGCGACAGTTGCATCGTCAATTGCTGATTGGTGCGCACCAGATGCACCGCGTTCGGCGGAAACGAGACCGCGGGCGGCGCCGCCGGTGTCGATGCGTTTTCGCTGGTCATGGCTATTCCCCTCGCGTTCGCAATGCGTCGGCGACCCGCCACAGCGATGCCATGAAGTGCCGCCAGCGGCAAGATGCTGCCCTGTTCCCGCCGCATTCGCTTGCCAATCGGAAGCCTTCGCGGCATGCCGCACGCAACTTTATTCCTTTATGGGACGCACCACATGAGCACCGCCCTGACCGACCAGATTTACGGCCTGATCGCCCCCTTCAACAAAAAGGGGGTCGAACTGACCGATGCCACGACCTTTGCCGGCGACCTTGAGTGGGACAGCCTGACGGTGATGGATTTCGTCGCCGAGGTCGAAGACACGTTCGACATCATCATCAGCATGAACATGCAGGCCGAAATCGAGACCGTCGGCCAATTGGTGGCGGCGGTCGAGAAGCTGCAAAACTAGCGCCCCTTATTCCCGTTCGTGTCGAGCGCAGTCGAGACACCCATCGGGGCAGCGCAAGTTCGAGGGGCATCTCGACTTCGCTCGATGCGAACGGATTTTGGATACAGACTATGACCGACCTCTTTTCGAAATTCGATCCGCTGATCCAGCAGCGCGAAACCCTGCTCGCGACCGGGGTCACCGATCCCTATAATCTGGTGATGGAAAAGGTGATTTCGCCGACCGTCGCGATCTGCAACGGGCGCGAGACGATCCTGCTCGGCACCTATAATTATATGGGCATGACGTTCGACGACGATGTCATCGCCGCGGGCAAGGACGCGCTCGACAAGTTCGGCGCCGGGACGACCGGCAGCCGCGTCCTCAACGGCACCTATCAGGGGCACAAGGAGTGCGAAGAGGCGCTGAAAGAATTTTACGCCATGGATCATGCCATGGTGTTTTCGACCGGCTATCAGGCGAACCTCGGCATCATTTCGACGATCGCCGGCAAGGGCGACTATGTCATCCTCGACATCGACAGCCACGCGTCGATCTATGACGGCTGCGCGATGGGCAATGCCGAAATCGTCGCTTTCCGTCATAATGACGTCGAAGCACTCGAAAAACGCTTGAAGCGCCTGCCGCCCGAGGCGGGCAAGCTGGTCGTGCTCGAAGGCGTCTATTCGATGCTCGGCGACGTCGCGCCGCTGAAGGAAATGATCCGCGTTTCCAAGGAAGCCGGTGCGATGGTGCTGGTCGACGAGGCGCATTCGATGGGCTTCATCGGCGAGAATGGCCGCGGCGTCGCCGAGGCACAGGGGGTGATCGACGACGTCGATTTCATCATCGGCACCTTCAGCAAGAGCGTCGGCACCGTCGGCGGCTTTTGCGTATCGAACCATCCGAAGTTCGAAATCCTGCGGCTCGTCTGCCGCCCTTATGTGTTTACCGCCTCGTTGCCCCCCAGCGTGGTCGCGACCGCGGCGACCAGCATCCGCAAGCTGATGCACGGGTCGAACAAACGCGCCCATCTGTGGGAAAATTCGAAAGTGCTGCACAAGGGGCTGCGCGATCTGGGGTTCCAGCTCGGCACCGACGAGCCGCAGTCGGCGATCATCGCGGTCATCATGCCCGATCTGGAACAGGGCGCGATGATGTGGGAAGCGTTGCTGGAGGAAGGGCTTTACGTCAATCTCGCCCGCCCGCCCGCGACCCCGGCGAACATGACGCTGCTGCGCTGTTCGCTGTGCGCCGAACACAGCAGCGAACAGGTTGGCGAAATCCTCGGCCGCTTCGAACGCGCGGGCAAACGCGTCGGGATTATCGGCTGAATCGAGCCGATCCGCCGACCAGCGGATTCCTTTTTACGCCGAACCGAAGCGGCGGGCGATGGGCGGGCGCTTCGGCGCTTTGCGGCGTGGCGCTTGTCCGGTAAGACGGGCGCGTGTTCGAGCGGGATGGCGATACGGAAACCGACGGGCGGCGAGAGCGGGCGCGCTTTTGGCTGACGATCGGTATGGCGACGCTGCTGACCGGCATCGTCGCGGCGCTGGTGCTGCTGCTCGCGCGCGCCAACGACAATTATGATCGCTCGCTCGGCTGGCAAACCCAGAGCCTGGAAGTCATTTCGCAGACCCGCTCGCTCGACGCCGCGCTGGCGCGTGCCGAAGCGGCGCTCGGACGGTTTGCCGTGGGGTTGCAAAAGGAGGACGGCCGCGTTTTTCAGCAGCAATGGGGACTGGCGCGGCAATATCTGACGCGGCTCGACCGCACGGTCCGCGACAATGCGGAGCAATCGAAGCTGGTCGACGATTTGACGCGGGAATTGGACCAGCGCGGCGTCAAGCTTGGCGATGCGGCGCTCAGCGCCAATTACAGCCAGACGGTCGCGGCGATATCCAAATATCACGCCGCCGGCCACGACGCCGGGCTGGGCCGCATCGACCGGTTGTTGACGCAGATCATCGACAATGAACGCGCGCTGCTGCGCCAGCGCAATGGCCTCGCCGCGGCGGACCGCGCCAGCCTGAACCAGGCGATCCTGCTTTTTTCGCTGCTCGGCGCCGCGGCGGTTGCGGTGGCCATTGGCGCGACCTTCTCGCTCGTCCGCGCCGAAGCCGAACGCCGCGTCGCGCGGCGCGAACAAGTCGCCGAAAGCGACCGCGCGATGCAGCTGGAGGAAGCGGTCGAGGCGCGCACCGCCGAACTGGAACAGGCCAATATCGCTCTGCGCGGCGAAATGGCCGAGCGCGAGGCGGCGGAAGCGCAGCTGCGCCAGGCGCAAAAGATGGAGGCGGTCGGCCAACTCACCGGCGGCATCGCGCATGATTTCAACAATATGCTGGCAGTCGTGGTCGGCGGACTCGAACTCGCGCAGCGCTGGCTGCCGGACACGCCCGAAAAGGCCGAGCGCCACCTCGCCAATGCGCTCGACGGCGCCAACCGCGCCGCCGACCTGACGCGGCGGCTGTTGACCTTTGCCCGCGCCGAGCCCGCGCGCCCGGAAATCACCGCGGTCGACGCGTGTATCGCCAGCTTTGCCGAGCTGATCGAACGCACGATCGGCGACCGCATTGCGCTGACGCTCGACCTGAACGCCGACGACCTTGCCTGCTGGCTCGATCGACAGCAGTTCGAAAATGCGCTGCTCAACCTGGCGGTCAACGCGCGCGACGCGATGGATGGCCATGGCGCGCTGACGATCCGGACGATGGACGACGGCGGCGGGCGGGCGCTCGCGGTGCAGGTGATCGACACCGGATGCGGCATGGCGCCCGACGTCCTCGAACGCGTGTTCGACCCTTTCTATACCACCAAGCCCGCGGGTCAGGGAACCGGGCTGGGCATGAGTCAGGTCTTTGCCTTTTGCCGTCAGTCGGGCGGCGAGGTGCAGATTTCGTCGATCGAAGGCGAAGGCACCAGCGTCGCGATGCTGTTGCCGGTGGCCAAGCCGCACGATGTTGTCGCGGCGACGAGCGACCCCGACGGCGACACCGCCGATGCCGCACCCGCCGAGTTGCTGAACATATTGGTGGTCGAGGACGACCAGCGGGTGCTCGCAGCAACGGTCGACGCGGTCGAGGAACTGGGACATAGCGTGGTCGGCTGCGATAACCCGCTGGAGGCCGAGCGGCTCGTCGAAGGACGGCTGGCGGACGGGGGCAGCTTCGACCTCATCCTGTCCGACGTGCTCATGCCCGAACTCACCGGTCCCGAACTGGTCGCGCAGCTCAAGCGGCGCTGGCCCGAACTGTCGGTGCTGTTCGTCACCGGTTATTCGGGCGATGCGAGCGAGGTCGCGAGTTTCGGCGACCATGATGTGCTCCGCAAACCCTTCACCCTCAACGCGCTCGATCAGGCGATCCGGCGATGCGGCGAGGCCCGGTCGGGCGCGGCGCGGCGACTGGCGAGTTGAATTATCGGATCGCGCCGCCCTTGATCAGGCGCGGCACCAGCGTCAGCGCGGCGACCAGCGGCCAGCGGCGCTGCCACGGCTTGATCTCGATCTTTGTCCCCGCGTGGCGATTGATCTTCCACGCCAGATAATCGATGCCGCCGGCATAGGTCAGGCTGGCCTTGGCGAGCCGCGCGATGCTGAGCGCCTTGCCTTCCAGCCGCCGCTGCGACCAGCCACCGCTCCGCGCGCCGGTGGGAATCGCCGCCATTGCGGGGATGCTGAAGCGCCGGTAGCGTTCGGCGTCGGCATCGACCACCGACTGCGCGCGGCCCGTCCGCTCGGCGCGTAGCTCGACCGAATAGGTGAGCGCAAAGGCGCGCCGCCACCAGTCGAGCGGCGGCTCGCCATCGATGGGTCCGGCGGCCGCGAGCAAGGTCGGCGCGGCGCGGGCCACCGCGGCCACCGCGCGGTCCGCGGCGGTGTCGTCGACCGTCCACACCAATCGCGACGGCTGGGCAAAGCGCGCCCACACCGACACGTTGCGCGTCTCGGGCCCGTTCAGGCGATGGAAATCGGCCTCGCTGAGCACCGCATATTTGGCGATCAAACCGCCATGCTGAAACGGAAAGACGTTGGGCGGGATCAGCCGGTTGGCGGCGGCCAGCCAGCGTTTGGCATAGGCATCGCCATAATCGGACACGATCAGGTAAAAATCGAGCATCAGCCCGTCGAGTTCGCTCTCGCGCAAGCAGCTGCCATAAAACAGCACCGCGCGCGCGCTGCCCGGATATTCGGCGGCGATCGCCTGCGCCATCGCGGTGACGCGCGGGTCGACGGGGGCCGACAATTCGCCGCGGACCAGGTCGATCAGGTCGGACACGCGCCCGCGCTCAGGCGGCAAGGCGCAGGAAGGGAACCGGCTGCGTCGAGGTCAGGATGATCGGCCTGCCCGATTTCGCCTGAAAAATTTCGCCATCCAGAATCACGTTCGACCGTTCGCCTTCGATACGGATTTCATCGCCCTGCTGAAAATGCACGCCATCGAGCTGATTCTGTCCCAGCGTGCCGCGCCAGGTTGCGCCGAGCATGCGGACCAGCGCACCAAGCCCGCGTTCGACGGCGAGCAATTTCATCTGGCCGCTCTGTCCTGCCGCATCGTTGGTCCGCATGCTGAGCAGCAGTTTTTCGAGCGTCGTGACGATCAGCAGCGAAAATTTGCCTTTATATTCGCCCTGGCGGATCAACGACACCGTCATCGCCTCGGGCTTGGGCGGCAGCCGCCCGCCGCCGAGGCCGAACATCATCGCGAACAGGCCGAGGATGGCGGCGAGGAAATGCGAAATGCCGTTAGGCAGCCCCAGCGGATAGATGCGGTTGCGGCAATAGAGCATCACGTCGGCAAGATAAGCGCCGCCCAGGAACATGCCGAGCACCGGGCGCGCTTCGCCGCCGCTGTCGAGCGAGATCAGCTGACGCTGGATCACATGATCGTCGAGTTCGCCCGAATTGACCAGCTCGATCACCCGCTGCAGCGCCTTGATCGGATCGCCCGCCGCGCCAAGGTCGAGCGCGATGAGGTTGGTCTTGCCGTTCGGCAGCACCGCGACCGGCGGCGGCGAGCCGCCGAAATGGCCGCCCGAATAAAGCTCGGTCAGTGCCGCCTGCACGGTGCCGTCGCCGCCGTTGATCACGACGACGCGCGGGGACACCATCGCGATCGTGCGGATCGCCTCGCCGATCTGGTCGACGTCTTCGACTTCGTAATGAAAGATGTCGGGGTGCGCCGCGCAATATTCGCGAACCCGCGGCAACAGGGCACGGTTGCCCGTCGAACGCGGATTGGAAAGAAGCGCGACGCTGGCCATATCGTCCCTATTCGACCGGGTCGAACGAAAGGCCGTTGACGTAGTTCAGCACCACCGGCACGCGCTTGGTGGCGCCGCCGACGGCAAAGCTGACCGTCGCCAATTTCGGCTTCCGCTTGAAGATGAAATCGCTGACCTTCATGTCGGGGTTGCCCGACAGGCCCGCGCCGTCGCTGCGGTCCGACTTGCCGTTGCCGTTCATGTCATGCCGTACCGACACGACATAGTTGCCGGGTTGCTTGACGGGGACGCAAACCGACATGGTGCCGGCGCGCGACACGGGCACATCGACCCGCTCGATCCACTTGCGCTTTTCCAGATAGCTGGTGTTGGCGCTGTAAATCTGGACCCGCACCGTCCCCGTGCGCGCCTTGAAACCGCGGACGTCGACCTGCACCGCGGTCGCATTGCTATTGCACAGCGCAGCTGCCGGACCCAATGCCGCACCCTGCGCCGCGACGGGCGCGATCAGCGCGCCGGCAGCGCCAGCGGCGAGCAGGCCGGCGAGAAGAATTTTCGACATGACCTCAATACCTCCAGAGGTTATAGCCACGCCAGCAAACGCATGATGCATCTGCCGACACGGGTTCCTGTCGCCCTTGCATCGGCATATCGGAACCATTTGCGGCCAAATCATGGTGATGGGGCGACGAAAGATTGAATAAGCTGCCTGCCATCGACCGCTACATCGCGCGTCTCATCTTTTTTCCCATGCTGGGCACGCTGGTGCTGTCGGCGATGCTGCTCGTGCTTGAAAAGATGCTGCGGCTGTTCGACTTCGTCGCCACCGAGGGCGGGCCGGTCAGCATCGTATGGCGGATGCTCGCCAATCTGATCCCCGAATATCTCTCGCTGGGCATCCCGATCGGGCTGATGCTGGGGATTCTCCTGGCTTTCCGAAAGCTTGCAACGACAAGCGAGCTCGATGTGCTGAAGGGCGTCGGCATGAGTTTCGGGCGCCTGATGCGCGTGCCTTTCGCTTTCGCCATCGCGCTTGCGGCGCTCAACCTGGCGATCGTCGGCTTCATTCAACCGGTCGCCCGCTACGCCTATGAAGGGCTGCAATTCGAGCTCCGCTCGGGGGCGCTCGGCGCGTCGATCAAGGTCGGCGAGTTCACCAAATTGGGCGACCGCATGACGCTCAGGATCGAGGAAAGCTACGAAGACGGGCGCAGTTTGCGCGGCATTTTCGTGCGCGGCGACAACCGCGACGGGCAGCGCGTGTCGGCGACCGCGGCGCGCGGCCAATTCCTGGCCACCGACGATCCCAACACGATTATCCTGCGCCTGTCGCAGGGGGTGCTGATCCACGAATCGCCGAAATTTTCGGTGCCGCGCGTGCTGACCTTCGACAATCACGACCTGCCGATCCCGCTGCCCAAGATCGAGGCGTTCCGCCTGCGCGGCGGGGCCGATCGCGAAATGACGATCCCGGAACTGTTCGTCGCCGGCAAGGATCAGCGGCAGTCGGTGCAGACCCGGCTCGAATCGCGTGCCAATTTCCACTTCCGCATCGTCGAAGTGATGTCGATGTTCCTGATCCCGCTGATCGCGATCGCGCTGGCGATCCCGCCCAAACGGTCGACTTCGTCGCTCGGCGTTTTCCTGTCGATCGTGCTGCTGGTGACCCAGCACAAGATCAATCAATATGCCGAAGATATGGGGGCGCGCGGGGTGATCGATCCGGTCATCGCCCTCTGGGTGCCCTTCCTGCTGTTCGCAGCGCTGGCGATCTGGATGTATTATGTCGTCGCGCATGTCCCGGGCGGCCAGCCGATCGGCGCGCTCGAACGCGTCGCGGCGAAGGCGGCGCAAAAGATTCGCGGGCTGATGACGCTGTTCCAGCGCAAGCCGCGGGGCGTGGAAAGCCTGACCTGATATGCACCAGCTTCATTTTTTCCCGTCGCGCACGATGGCGCTTTATGTCGGGCGGCTGTTCCTGGTCCGCTCCTTTTCGATCCTGTTCGCGCTCGTGCTGATCCTGCAAACGCTCGATCTGCTTGGCGAAAGCGGCAAGATATTGGCGGTCGCGGGCAACAGCGATTCGGACGTCTGGCGTTATGTCGGGATGCGCCTGCCGCAGATTATCGAGACTTTCCTGCCCTTTTCGGTGCTGCTCGGCACGATCCTGACGCTGATCACGCTCAACCAGAACAGCGAAGTCGTGGCGATGAAGGCGTCGGGGATGTCGGCGCATCAGGTGCTGGCGCCCTTGTTCCTTGCCGCGCTGCTCGTGGCCGGGATCAGCTTTGCCTTTAACGAACGCATCGTCACCCGCTCGACCGCGGCGCTCAGCGCCTGGCAAAAGGCCGAGTATAAAAGGGTGCCGCCCGACAATGGCGTGCGCAGCAATATCTGGGTGCGCGACGGCGACGACCTGATCAACGCGGCAACGGTCGAGACCGGCGGCCCTTCGATCGTCCTGCGCGGCGTCACCATCTATGAACGCACCGGCGGGGTGCTGTCGTCGATGCTGAAAGCCGACAGCGCGCGCGCGGTCGCGGGCGGTTGGGAGCTGACCGGCGCGACGCGCTTCCTGCGCCGCTCGGGCACGGTCGAACCGCTCGGCACGATCGTCGCGGCCAAGAATGTGCGCCCCGACCAGTTCACGCTGGCGCAGGTCGACGGCGACGAGCTGCCCTTCCTGAAGCTGAAGGCGGCGATCGACGATCTGGAGGCGGCCGGGCGGCCGGTCGATGCCTTGAAGGGCGTGCTGTGGCACAAGATTTCGGGGCCGCTGTCGGCGATATTGATGCCGCTGCTCGGGGCCGTCGCGGCGTTCGGGCTGGCACGCTCGGGCAAGCTGTTTATCCGCGCGATCCTGGGCATGGGACTCGGCTTCGCCTATTTCGTCGCCGACAATTTCGCGCTCGCGATGGGCGATCTGGGCGCCTACTCGCCGTTTCTGGCGGCGTGGGGGCCTTTCATATTGTTCGCGCTGATTGGTGAGATGATTTTGATCCGGACCGAGGAATAGGATTCAACCGTCATTGCGAGCGAAGCGAAGCAATCCAGAGCGGCTTGTCACGCCCTGGATTGCTTCGCTTCGCTCGCAATGACGAACTGTTAAGTCGCAGCGCCCCGCGCCGAACCTGCGACCAGATTGCGCACCAGCTGCGGCAGGCTTTCATAATTCGCGCCATGATATTGCGAATCGGTCGGCAACACATCCTTCAAACGGCGATGTGCCTCGGCGAGCGCGTGATAGGGGACGCCCGGCAGCAGGTGATGCAGCGCATGGTAGCGCAGCCCCACAGGTGCCCACAACTCGGGCAGCAGGCCCGGCGGCGGGACGTTGACGCTGTCGAGGAACTGGCCGGTCACGGTCAGCACTTCGCCGTCATTTTCCCACAGATGCGCCACCAGCGTGCGGATCTGGTTGAGCACCAGCGTCGCCGCGGCAATCGCGCCAAAGATCAGCAGCGCGCGCAGCGGCACCCAGCCGAAGACGCCCGCGGCGATCAGCAGGCTCGACCACGCCCACGCGCCGCCCTCCTGCCACGCCCACATGCGGCGGAACGCGCCTTCGGGCGGCTTGCGGCGGAACAGCGGGTTGATGATCAGCCCCGAATAACGCTCCATCACCACCCGGCGCAGCGGCGGGATCAGGAACGACAGCGGGGTCAGCACGGCGTAGCGGACGAGCAGCGCGAGCGGCGCGAGCGCCGCGGTGACCACGAACAGCGGCACCGTCCACGGCTTCATCAGCGCGAGCGGCAGATATTCGGGATCGTCGACCGTGCCATATTTGGTGCGGTTGTGGTGCAGGCTGTGGATGCCTTCATACATGAACGACGGGATCAGCAGCGGCACGCCAACAAGCAGGTTCCAGGCGAAACGAAAGCCCGGCAGCGCGTTTTTGCGGATATGCGTCAGCTCGTGGATGAAGCTGCCGGCGCGATAGAGCGCGAGGATCGCGACCAGCGCCGCAGCGAGCGCCCACGCGGTCGTCGGCGCAAAAATCGCGCCTGCAACACCCGCATAACCGACCAACGCCGACGCCAGAAAATCGGTCCAATAGATGCGCGGGCTGGGCGCGGTGAGGTCGCGCGTCAGTTCCGACGCGGCGCGGATCATCGCCATGTCGTCGGCGATCGCCGACTTCGGAATCTTGGTCGCCGTCTTGGTCAGCGGCGGCGCGATCCGATCGGCGGAGGGATTGATCGTCGTCATAACCGTCGCTCTTCACCATGATTTCGTGGCAGCAAAATGGCCAAATGCGGGTCGCCAGCGCCGCGGCGATGCCCTAATGCGTCGCCTGACATATAGGGTTGGCATTTCAGGAAACCAGTATGAGCGGACATTCGGACGGCCCGATCACCATCCACCCGGTCAAGGACAAGGGCGACACGCGCGAGTTTGTCGAGCTCGCCTTTCGGCTCAATCGCGGCGATCCGGCGTGGGTGCCGCCGCTGAAGAGCGATGTCTACAGCCTGCTCACCCCGGGCAAGAATCCCTGGTTCGAACATGGCAAGGCGCAATTGTTCCTCGCGCGGCGGAGCGGCCGCACCGTCGGGCGGATTTCGGCGCATATCGACGAGCTGGCGCTCGCCCAACCCGCCGAGCAGGGGATGGGGCCGGGCACCGGCAATTGGGGCCTGCTCGAAGCCGAAGATGCGGAAACCGCCCACGCGCTGCTCGCCGCCGCCGAGGACTGGCTGCGCGGTCAGGGCATGCACCGGTCGTTGGGGCCGCTGTCGATTTCGGTGTGGGACGAACCGGGGCTGCTGATCGAAGGATTCGACAACCGCCCGACGGTGATGATGGGGCACAACAGCCCGCTGTATCGCGGGTGGATCGAGAGCAGCGGCTATCGCCCGATCAAGCAGCTGATCAACTATGATGTCTATGTCAAAGAAGGCTTTTCGCCGCTGGTGAACCGCATCGTCGCGGCGGGTGAAAAGAACGCGCGTATCCGCGTCCGCAAGGTCGATAAGCGCCGGTTTGATGCCGAAGCGGCGCTGATCATGGGGCTGCTCAACGACGCGTGGTCGGACAATTGGGGTTTCGTGCCGCTGACCGACAACGAGATCGCCTTTGTCGGCAAAAAGCTGAAGACGATCGTGTTCGAGGATCTGGTCCGCGTCGCCGAACTCGACGGCGAGGCGGTGGCGTTCATCATCGTCCTGCCCAACATCAACGAATTGCTGATCGACATGGACGGCTCGCTGCTCCCCTTTAACTGGGCGCGCCTGCTGTGGTGGCTGCACAAGCCGAAAAGCCGCACCCTGCGCGTCCCGTTGATGGGGGTCGCCAAAAAGCTGCAAAACAGCCGCATGGCGAGCACCCTCGCCTTCATGATGATCGAACTGATCCGCCGCGATGCGGTGCGCGACTATGGCACCGAACGCGGCGACATCGGCTGGGTGCTCGACGACAATCAGGGGATGAACGCGGTCGCCGAGGCGATCGATGCCAAGGTCAACCGGGTGTATCAGATCTACGACAAAATGCTCTGACCGCTGGGACAGCTTTGCGACAAACCACGGTCATCGTGCGTTTGGGGCATGAAAGGCATTGTCATGGCAGTCCAATATCTTGCCGCAAACCGTTTCGGGCTGGGTCGCCGTTACGACGATCCGGCGATCAGCGACCCGAAAGGCTGGCTGGCGCGCCAGTTGTACGAATATGATCCCGCTCCCGATGCCATGACCAGTCTCGCCGACCGCGCGGCAATCGCCACCGCTTACGTCGAATATCGCGAGGATCGTCAGGAAATGCGCCGCGCGGCCGCCGAGACGCCGATGAGCGAAGAAGAAAAGGGTATGGATCCTGAATTGCGACGACTGTCGCGCTCGGCGATCCGCCGCCATTATGTCGAGGCTACCGCGGCGCGCCTGACCGCGGCGATTGCGACGCCGACCCCGTTTGCCGAACGTCTTGTCCATTTCTGGGCCAATCATTTCGCGGTGTCGGCGGACAAGCAGACGGTGATCGGCTTTGTCGGCAATTATGAGAATGAAGCCATCCGGCCGCACATCATGGGCAAATTTTCCGACCTGCTCATCGCGGCGGTAAAACATCCCGCGATGCTGCTGTATCTTGACCAGGCGCAGAGTTTCGGTCCCGAAAGTCCGTTTGCCACGCGCGTGCGAAACCGTGGCAGGCGGCAAGCGCCGGGGCTCAACGAAAATCTGGCGCGCGAGATATTGGAACTGCATACGCTGGGGGTTCGGACGGGCTATACGCAGGCCGACGTCACCGCCTTCGCCAAGGCACTCACCGGACTCACCGTCGCCGGGCTCGGACGCGGCGCGGGTCAGCGGCTGATGCCCGCCGATGCCGAACCGGGCGCCACGGTGTTTATCGCGCCGCTGCACGAACCCGGGACACAATCCGTGCTGGGTCGGCGCTACGATGCAGGCGGCGCGGCGCAGGCCGAGGCAATTTTGCGCGACCTCGCGGTTCATCCCGAAACCGCGCGGCACATCGCGACCAAGCTGGCGCGCCATTTCACCAGCGACGAACCGCCGACATCGCTGGTCGATCGGCTCGCCGCCCATTTCCTCAAGAGCGGCGGCGACCTGACGTCGCTCTACAGCGCCCTGATCGCCTCACCCGAACCTTGGGTCGCCGCGCCGACGATGTTCAAATCGCCGTGGGACTGGACGGTGTCGATGCTACGCGCGCTGAAGATCCCGGCGCTGGGCGAAAAGCAGAATGTCGCCGCGATGTTTACCCAGCTTGGGCAGCCGATCTGGCGCCCCGGATCGCCTGCGGGTTACGACGACAAGGTCGCGACCTGGGCTGGATCGGCGGCGCTGATGCAGCGCGTCGAACTCGCCAGCCGCATCGCCGGCCGGATCGGCGACCGCGCCGACGCCCGCCAACTCGCGCCGCTCGTCCTGGCCGACGCGCTCACGCCCGCAACCGGCCAGGCCATCGCGCGCGCCGACAGTCCGGGCCAGGGCATTGCGATGCTGTTCGCCAGCCCAGAATTTTTGCGGAGATAGACGATGATCCTCTCACGCCGCTCGATCATCCTGTCAGGGATCACCGTCGCCGCCGCGGGCGCGCTCCCCGGCTTCGCCTATGCCGCCGCGGGCACGCCGAAACGCCTCGTCTTCATCATCCAGCGCGGCGCGGCCGACGGCCTCGGGATCGTTGCGCCGACCGGCGACCCCGCGTTCGCCGCCGCCCGCCGCGCGATGGCCGACGAGACCGCGAGCGGCGCGAAACTCGACGGCATGTTCACACTGCACCCGGCGATGGCAACCACCGCGGGTCTCTTCACCGGCAAACAGGCGCATTTCGCCCACGCCGTCGCCACCGGCTATCGCGACCGGTCGCACTTCGACGGTCAGAATATGCTCGAGGGCGGCGGATCGCGACCCTATGGCCGCAGCGACGGCTGGGTCGGGCGATTGCTCACGTTGCTCCCCGCCGCCGAACGCGACGCGATCGCGATCGCCCCCGCGGTGCCGCTGGCACTGCGCGGGACGGTACAGGTCGGCACCTATGCGCCAAGCCGCCTGCCGCAGGCCGACGGCGACCTGATCGCGCGCTTGTCGGCGCTTTATGCCGATGACAAATTGCTCCATCCTTTGTGGGACAGCGCGGTCAAGACGCAGGAGCTGGCAAGCGACATCGGCGGCAACAATGGCCGCAACGGCGCCGATCTGGGCAAGCTCGCCGCGTCGCTGATGCTACCCACCGACGGCGCGCGGGTGATGATGGTCGAAACCGGCGGCTGGGATACGCACAGCGGCCAGCGCGGGCGGCTGGCGGCGCAGTTGCGCGGGCTCGACCAGCTGGTCGGCGCGTTGCAGGCAGGGCTTGGTCCCGCATGGAACGACACGCTGGTCATCGTCGCCACCGAATTCGGCCGCACGGTCGAGGTCAACGGCACCGGCGGCACCGATCATGGCACCGCATCGACCGCGATGCTGCTTGGCGGCGGATTGGCGGCGGGGGGCAAGGTGTCGGCCGACTGGCCGGGGCTGGCGCCCGCAGCACGGCTCGATGGCCGCGACCTCAAGCCGACGCGGTCGCTGGAAAGCGTCATCGCCGCGGCGGTCGCGCATCATTATGCGCTCGACCCGAAACGGGTGATGGCGACGCTGCATCCCGACGCCTAAGCCAGCACCGCCCACGTCGGCGCATGGTCGCTCGCCTTCTCCCGCCCGCGGTGATCCTTGTCGACCCCGGCATCGACCAGCCGGTCGGCAAGCGCCGGGCTGAGCAGCAGATGGTCGATGCGAAAGCCGTGATCGCGCTGCCAACCGCCCGCCTGATAATCCCAGAAGGTCCAGACATGACCGCCGGGATGGCGGCTGCGGATCGCGTCGGTCCACCCGTCGCCGAGCAGGCGAAACCACGCGTCGCGCGATTCGGGCTGCATCAGCGCGTCGGTCGCCATCACGCGCGGATCCCAGACGTCATCGTCGTGCGGGATGACGTTGTAATCGCCGGTCAGGATCGTCGGGATTTCGGATGCGAGGAGAAATTTTGCCCGCTCGCGCAGCCGCGCCATCCAGCGCAGCTTGTAATCGAATTTGGGGCCGGGCTGCGGATTGCCGTTGGGCAGGTAGATCGACGCGACGCGCACCCCGTGCACGTCGGCCTCGAGATAGCGTGACTGCTCGTCCTCTTCCTCGCCCGCAAGGCCGCGCTGGGTTTCGACCGGCTGCGTATCTTTCGCGAGGATCGCGACGCCGTTGAAACCCTTTTGGCCGTGATAGAGAAAGCCGTAACCCGCCGCCTCGATCTCTTTCGTCGGCATCGTCTCGTCGCTCGATTTCAGTTCCTGCAAACAGGCGACATCGGGCTGTGTTTCCTCCAGCCATTCGATCAGGCGCGGCAGGCGGGCCTTGATCCCGTTGATATTGAAGGTCGCGATTTTCATCGCGCACCTATGGCAGCAAGCACGGTGCGGCGAAAGGCGTCAGATCGAGAAGCTGGACCCGCAGCCGCAGCCCGAAGCTGCGTTGGGATTTTCGACCTTGAACGACGACCCGCCGAGCGAATCGACAAAATCGACAATGCACCCGCGGACTAGGTCGATGCTGACCGGATCGACCACCAGCTTCACGCCGTCGGTTTCGGTGATGATGTCGTCGGCATCGATTCCGTCCGCCAGGCCGAATCGATAGGTGAAGCCCGAACAGCCGCCGCCATCGACCGCGAGGCGCAGCGCCGCTTGCGCTTCGCCCTTGCGGTCGGCGATCCAGCGGACGCGCGCCGCGGCGGCGGGCGACAGGGTGATATCGGAAAGCTGCGTGGCCATGAACGATAGATAGGCGCTTTGTTTCAAATGAAAAGGGCGCCGCGACGGTTACCCCGCCTGGCGCCCCTCCTCTCCGACCCAGGAAAGCTCGTCATTATTCCTTATTCGGGACCGCCCATCGCGACATCTTTGCCCGTGATCGCGGCGATCGCCATTTGGTCCGACCGCACGAACGGCATCGGATTGACCGGTGCGCCTTCGATGCGGACTTCGTAATGCAGGTGGTTGCCGGTCGAACGGCCGGTCGAACCGACGTAGCCGAGCACATCGCCCTTTTTCACCGACTGACCGGGGATGACGACGTAAGACGACATATGGCCGTAGCGCGTCTGGATCGCGTTGCCATGTTCGACTTCGACATAATTGCCATAGCCGCCAAGGCGCTGGGCGCGGCCGACGATGCCGTCGGCGGTTGCATAAATCGGGGTGCCATGCGGCGCCGGGATGTCGATGCCATTGTGGCGGGCGACCTTGCCGGTGACCGGGTGGACGCGCATGCCATAGGAGGACGACAGCGACATCTGGTCGATCGGGCGGCGCGAGGGCACCGCAACGCCGATCGAGGCGGTCAGGCCGGTGTCGAGACGCTTCCACGCCTGGAAAATCGCGCGGGCTTCGCTGTCTTCGCCGGTGGTGGGAACGCCAGCGGTAAAGCTGTCGTCATCGGGTTCGTCGGGGGCGATAATGCCCGCATCGGCGCTGGTTTCGGCAGCGTGGACGGCGGGAGAGGCCAGTCCGAAACATGCTGCGGCGCAGATCATTGCGACTTGATGCAACTTCTGCGTCAGAAGAGTGTTTATCAAAATACGACCCCGCGTGTGCCATGTCGCCAAAGTCATAAAGAGGCTTTGGCGCCGGTGTTTGTTGGTTTGGATGATTGCTCATCCCCCGCGAAGCCTGTGTGCTATCCCAATGGTTAAGACGCAATAACACTATAGTATTCTTGCGTCAGACCGGCGTCGTGGCGCGCCGAGTCGTTGAACGGCGCTTTGAGCGCCCCCCGGAATCGCGCTTTTACGAGGCTTTGCCACGTTTCGACGGCGTTGAATCCCCGTTCGTCGCACTTCCAGCCAAACCAGGCTGTGCCGGCGCGCACATGCCGGATTTCGTCGTTGAAAATACGCGATAAAATCTGCGCTGACGCCTCGTCGCCCGCATCGCGGAAGCGGGCGATCGTCGGCGGGGTGACGTCGAGCCCGCGCGCTTCGAGCACCATCGGCACGATCGCGAGCCGCGCCAGCACGTCGTCGGCGGTGACCTGCGCCGCTTCCCATAATCCGGCATGCGTGGGCAACGCGCCATAACGGCTGCCGAGCTGCCGGAGGCGGCGGTCGAGCAGGGCAAAATGCATCGCCTCGTCGGCGGCGACATCGATCCAGTCGTCGACAAACTGGCGCGGAAATTCGTCGCCGAAACGCCCAACCAGATCGACCGCCAGGTCGATCGCGACAAATTCGATATGCGCCAGCGCGTGGAGCAGCGCGATGCGGCCGCGTTCGGACCCACCCTTGCCGCGCCGCGGCATCCGGCTGGGTTCGAGCAGTTCCGGCTGGGCGGGCCAGGCGGGCTGGTCGGGCATCGCCGTATCGCAGCGATGCACAAGCCGCCCCTGCCGCCACGCCCGCGCCAGACCGCGCGCGGCGCGGCGCTTGTCGTGCGGGTCCGGCGTCAGCAGCACCGCGCGCGCGGCTTCACCCAAAGTCGGCATTTACAGCGCCCTTGCCGCCTCCAGCACCGCGTCGGCATGACCCTTCACGCGCACCTTGCGCCATTCCTTGGCCAGCTTGCCATCGGCGCCGAACAAAAAGGTCGAGCGTTCGATCCCCATATAGGTCTTACCGTAATTCTGCTTTTCGACCCAGGTGCCGAACGCTTCGCACACCGCGCCATCCTCGTCGGAGGCAAGGCGGACGGTCAGGCCATATTTGTCGCGGAACTTGCACAGTTTCGCCGGTGCATCGCGCGACACCGCGAGGACCTGGGCATGAAGATGGGCAAATTCGGGGGCGAGGCGAGTGAAATCCTGCGCCTCGACCGTGCAGCCCGGCGTATCGGCCTTGGGATAGAAATAGACGATCAGCGGCGCCCCCGCCATCGCCGCCAGATCGATCGTCGCGCCATCGGCGTCGAGCAGCTTTACCGCGGGAATACTATCTCCGATTGCGAGGGTCACGGCTTTGTCTCCTGTTGCACGGGGCGAATCGACGCCCACCAATCGGCAATCTCCTGCCGCGCCGCATCATGCGCGGCAAGCAGTTGCGGCCAGCCCGGTTCGCCGCACTGGCTCGCCACCAGCTGCCGCGCCGCTGCGGTTGGCGGCTCACCCTCGGGCGCAGTCAGCCGCAGCATCACCAGCATTCGCGCGAGCAGGCCATGCGCGTCGCACACCCCGCCCGGCGCCAACCCCGCCGTCTTCAGGCAGCCAAGCGCGGCAGCGATATTGGGATCATGGCACTGGCCGCTGGCAAGCTGGGTCACCTGCATGGCAAATTCCAGATCGACCAGCCCGCCGGCGCCGCCCTTGATGTCGAGCGCGCCATGCGGCGGTTTGTGTGCGGCGATCTTGTCGCGCATCGCGACCGCATCCGCCGCAAGCTTTGCCGGGTCGCGCGGGATCGCCAGCAATTCGGCGATGATCCTTTCGACCTCGGCGCGCGCTTTGTCCGACCCATAGACCGGCCGCGCGCGGAGCAGCGCCATATGCTCCCACGTCCACGCTTCCTCGCGCTGATAGCGGTCGAAGCTGTCGAGCGTCACGACGAGCGGCCCCTGTGCCCCTTGCGGCCGCAGCCGCGTATCGACGTCATACAGCTTGCCCGCTGCGGTGGGCACCGACATCGCCGCGGTCACCCGCTGCGCCAGCCGGTTGTAATAGGTCGTCGCGCCGAGCGTCCGCGCGCCGTCCGATTCGGCCAGATGATCGCCGGTGAACAGGTAGATGAGGTCGAGGTCGGACGCGTGGGTGAGCGCCCTGCCCCCGAGCCGTCCGAGCGCGAGCACGACCAGCTCGCTGTCGGCGATCCGTCCATGGGCCTGCACAAATTCGGCGACGGTCGCATCGGCGAGCACGCCGAGCGCCGCCTCGGCGAGTTCGGAATAGCCGCACGCGACCGTCAGCGGATCGGTTGACCCGGCAACGAGCTGGACGCCATAGGCAAAGCGCCGTTCGCCGACCAGGTCGCGGACGCGGTCGAGCAGGCGTTCATAGTCGAGCGCCGCCAACCCCGGCGCCCATTCGGCCAGCAACTGCGCCTTGTCGGCCGGGGCGTCAAAGGCGCGGCTATCGATCAGCCCCTCGATCAGCTGCGCCCGCACCCCAAGCGCATCGGCGAGCGTCGGGGCGAGCGCCAGGATGCGGGTCGCAATCCGCGCCAGCGCGGGTTGCGCGGCGAGCAGGTGGAAAAAGTTGATCGCGCTCGGCAGCCCCGCCACGAGTTTGTCGAAGCGCGCCAGCGTCGCGTCGGGATCGGGCGCCGCGCCCAGCGCCTTGACCAGTTCGGGCAGCATCGTTTCGAGCGCGTCGAGCGCCGCCGGGCTGCGCAGCGCGCGGAGCTTGCCGCCACGCCATTCGGCGATCGTGCGGAGCGCCGCATCGGGCGGGTCGAACCCCGCCGCCAGCAGCGCCGCGGCCAGGCCGTCGTCGTCGCGCGGCAAGCCGGTGGTGACCGCGCGCTCGGCCACCAACCGGTCGTAACAGGCGCCGACATCGGCGGCGACGGGTTCGAGCATCGCGAGCAACGCCGCGCCATCGGCGGCGCCATCGAGCCGCGCGACGCCATCGAGCGCCGCGGGCTGTGTGGGCAAGCAATGCGTCTGCTGATCCTCGACCATCTGCAACCGGTGCTCGATCCGGCGCAGCACCCGATAATGGCCGGCCAGCCGGTCCGCATCGGCCGCCTCGATCCGCCCCGCCGCGGCGAGCGCCGCCAGCGCATCGACGGTTGCGGTCACGCGCAGCGACGGGTCGCGCCCGCCATAGATCAGCTGGTGGACCTGCGCGAAAAATTCGATCTCGCGAATGCCGCCGCGCCCGCGTTTCAGGTCATAGCCCGGGCCGAACGCCTGTCCCTGCGCGAAATGGTCGCGGATCCGGTCGCTCATCGCGCCGATTTCCTTGAGCTGGCGAAAATCGAGACTGCGGCGCCAGATAAAGGGCTGGATCGCCGACAGGAACTGCTCGCCCAGCCTGCGGTCGCCAGCCGAGGCGCGCGAGCGGATAAACGCCGCCTGCTCCCACGCCAGGGCTTCGGATTCATAATAGGAAATCGCCGCGTCCACCGGCAGCACGATCGGCGTCACTTCGGGATGCGGCCGCAGGCGCAGGTCGACGCGCAGGACATGCCCGTCGCCGGTTCGCGCGGACAGGATTTCCACCATCCGCCGCGCGATCCGCACCGCCGCCTCGGTCGGGTCGTCGCGCGACCGGCGCGGCAGCGTGTCGGGATCGAAAATCAGGATCGGGTCGATGTCCGACGAATAGTTGAGCTCGTGACTGCCCAGCTTGCCGAGCGCGATCACCGACAGGCCGCGCGGCGCCTCGCCGGGCACGCGCTCGGCAAAGGCGGCGGCGAGCGCGGCGTCACACGCCTGATCGGCAAAATCGGACAGCAGGCGGGTGGTCGTCGCCACGTCATGCTCGCCCGACAGGTCGCCGAGCGCGAGCAGCAATGCGATGCGACCGCGCCATTGGCGCAGTGCGCGCATGATGTCGTCGGTTTCGGGCAGCGGGGCGGACACCGCTGCCAGCGCGGCGTCCGTCCCGTCGGTTAGGAATCGTGCCACATCATCAGGGTTCAGTTCGGCGAGCCGCGCCAGAAACGGTGCGTTGGCGGTCAGGCGGTCGAGCGCGGACTGGCGGCTGGGGGCGTCAAGGAGAGGCATCGGCGCTGGCTATCGCCCGCCACCTTTGCGGTATCAACCCCTCCTCGTCATTGCGAGCGAAGCGAAGCAATCCAGAGTCTGCGTAAACCGCCCTGGATTGCTTCGCTCCGCTCGCAATGACGATGGATTTAGGAGCCGCCCCTCAGGCCGGCACCGTGCTTTCGTCGAAGAACAGCACCTGCGAAATCGCCGCGCGCAACGTCGCCGGCTGGTACGGCTTGGTCAGCAGGAACGCGGGTTCGGGGCGATCGCCGGTCAGCAGCCGTTCGGGGAAGGCGGTGATGAAGATCACCGGCACTTTCAGCGCGGTCAGGATTTCCTGCACCGCTTCGATCCCCGAACTGTTGTCGGCGAGCTGGATGTCGGCGAGGACAAGGCTGGGCTGATGCTTGTGCGCTTCAGCCACGGCCTCGCGATGCGTGGTGGCAACCGCGACGACGTCGTGCCCCAGGTCGCGCACGATCATTTCGATGTCCATCGCGATAATCGGTTCGTCCTCGATGATCAGGATGCGCGCGCGCGTCTGGCGATCGATCTCGTCGGTCGCTTCGGCGATCAGTGTCGCCACCGCGTCGGTATCGCGGCCGATGATGCGGCCGGTGTCCTCGGCATTGAAACCCTCGACCGCGGTCAGCAGCAGCGCCTGCCGCGCCAGCGACGGAATGCGGCGCAGGCGCGCATCGGCAATGGCGATGTCGGTCAGGTCGGCGGCTTCGTCGGCCGCGGCCGCGTTTGACATCAACCCGAAATTATCGTGGACCATGCGGTAAAGCTGGATTCGAAGGTCGTTGCCGGTGTCGACCGCGCCGGGATTGGCAACCAATGTTTCGAGCAGGCGCGCGACGAGCGCGTCGCCATTTTGCTGGCTGCCCGAAATCGCCCGACCATAGCGTCGCAGATACGGAAGATGCGGCGCGATCGCCTGACCCAATGACATAAATTTCCCTCCTGATGCGGTTCTTAACCCGCCAAAAAATCAGCAAACGCGGGCCGAAGCGTCGCCTGCCGACATAATTTCACCCCTTGGGAACGATTTAGCCGCAAATTAGTTTCATGGGGAAGAACAAACGCGCCATTGCGGTTTGATAAATGCGCGGTTAGCAACAGGGCCCATGTTAAGCGGATGCTTCGATAATGTCGCCTAAAGCCGGTTCGCCACGCGGCGAGACGTCGGGAAAAGGCGTAGAGAAAAAAACCCTGGCCAAGGGGCAGGACGTCAACGGCGCCCTGCGCCGCGCGTATGAATCGACGGTGGACGAGACGATCCCCCAGTCCATGCTCGATCTTCTGAGCAAGCTCGACTGACGTCAGCGCCGGTAGCGCGCTTTGAAATCACTCTGAAAAGCGCCGAATTTTCCTGCCGCGATGGCATCGCGCATGGCGTGCATCAGCGCCTGATAGTAATGCAGATTATGCTGCGTCATCAGCATCGCGCCCAGCATTTCACCCGAACGAACGAGATGATGCAGATACGCGCGCGACCATGTCGTACAGACCGGACAGGCGCATGATGGATCGAGCGGCCCCTGATCCTCGGCATGCTGGGCATTGCGGATATTGACCGGGCCGTCCCAGGTAAACGCCTGTCCATTGCGTCCCGACCGCGTCGGCAACACGCAATCGAACATATCGACCCCGCGTGCGACCGCGCCGACCAGATCGTCGGGCTTGCCGACCCCCATCAGGTAACGCGGCCGGTCGGCAGGCAATTGCGCTGGGGCAAAATCGAGCACCCCGAACATCGCCGCCTGCCCCTCGCCGACCGCCAGGCCGCCGATCGCATAACCGTCGAACCCGATGTCGACCAGCGCCGCCGCCGACCGCGCGCGCAGCTTTTCGTCGAGCGAGCCCTGCTGGATACCGAACAGCGCCGATCGTTCGGCATGGTCGCCGCCGGCGTCGAACCCGGCGCGGCTGCGCGCCGCCCAGCGCATCGACCGCTCCATGCTGGCCTCGGCACGTTTCGCATCGACCCCGTTCGGCGGGCATTCATCGAACGCCATCACGATGTCGCTGCCGAGCAGGCGTTGGATTTCCATCGAGCGTTCGGGGGTCAGCATGTGGCGCGAACCGTCGAGGTGGCTCTTGAACGCCACCCCCTCTTCGCTCTGCTTGGTCAGTGCCGACAGGCTCATGACCTGATAACCGCCACTGTCGGTCAGGATCGGCCGGTCCCAGCCCATGAAATTATGCAGCCCGCCGAGCCGCGCCATGCGTTCGGCGGTGGGGCGCAGCATCAGATGATAGGTGTTCCCCAAAATGATGTCGGCGCCGGTCGCGCGCACCTCGGCCGGGCGCATCGCCTTCACCGTCGCTGCGGTGCCGACGGGCATGAAGGCAGGCGTGCGAATCTCGCCGCGCTGCATTTTTATAACGCCGGTGCGCGCGGCGCCGTCGGTCGCGGCAATCGAAAAGGCGAATCTGTCGGTCATCGCGCGCGCCTATGGCGGGATAGGCCGGTAAAGTCGAGGTTTCGCCTTTAGTTCGTCATCCCGGCGAAGGCCGGGATCTCGACGTCGATGCCATACGCACCGGCGAGATCCCGGCTTTCGCCGGGATGACGGAAGATTGGCCTATTCCTTCTCGTCGTCGCTCGACGGCTCATCGGCGGCCGCCTTGGCCTTTTCCTTCGGCTTTTCCTTTTCAAAGATCGCCAGCAGTTCCTTCTTTTTCGCCTCCGACAATCCTTCTTCGGCTTCGGGGAACATCTCGTCTTCCTCCTCCTCGATATGGTGGAGGTACCGGTCCTTCATCGTGCGAAAGCGCGTCAGCCAGCCGGTCGATGCGAAGTCCATCTCGTACAGCTCGGTGAGCAGATCGTCGATTTCCTTATGCTCGGACACGCTGTGCTGCGCGTCTTCGCGCAGGTCGGGTTTGCCAAGCATCGTCGCATAGAGCGACATTTCTTCCGACGCGGCGTGCGCGGTCACCTCGACGCGGAACGCTTCGAACAGCTTTTCGCGTTCGGGGCTATCGCCCTTGGTCGCGTCGATCTGATCGAGCAGCTTGCGGTGGCGGTCGTGATCGGCCTTCAGCCGGGCAAAGATTTTCGTTTCGGCCATGTTCGTCTCCTGTTTTGGAGCAGAACGGGCCATCGCGCCGACGGTTCCACGCCAGCCGATCAGGCCGCTTTCCAATCGCTCGTCGTGGTGAACATCGGCAGCGCCATCGCGGCGGTCGATTGCGTCGCCGCGGCGATCAGATAGGGCGAAACGCGGTGCCGCGTGCACAACCCGCCATTGCCGTCGCTGACCATCGTCTGTTCAAATTCGATGCCCTGCTGATGCCTCATCGATCGGCGAACGGTCGCGGTGACCAGCTGACCTTCGCCGAAATCGATGACGAACTGCGTGCCGATCGGCACGTCCAATATGCCTTCGATAAAGGCGCCGGTCGTCGACAGATTGCGGATCACGACATTATAGCGGTGATTGTCGTGGATCGCACCGACGGTGCGGAACAGCGAAAAGCGGTCGTTGCGCTGGCGCGCCGGCCCCGCCGGCTTGATCGTCCACGACCCGGCCTCGGCATGTTCGAGCAGTTCGGCATGCGGCACCGGCTTGCTGTACACATAACCCTGAACGTGGCTGACGTTGAGTTTGCGGATCAGCTCCAGCTGATCGAGCGATTCGATCCCTTCCGCCGTCGTTTCCATCTCCAGTGCGTCGGCCAGCGCGACGATTGCGGCGATGATCGCGCTGTTGCGCGATCCCGGCTCGGTGGCCCCGCGCACGAAACTCTGATCGATCTTGATCTTGTCGAACGGCGCGGTCTGCAAATAGCCGAGCGACGAATAACCGGTGCCGAAATCGTCGAGCGCAAGCCGGACGCCCAGCGCCTTGAGCGCCTTGAACATCTTGCCGGTTTCGGCCGAATCGCCCAGAAATACGCTTTCGGTGATTTCCAGCTCGAGCCGGTCGGGCGCGAGCCCCGTCGCCGCCAGCGCATTGGCGATGACCTTCGGCAGATCCTCGTTCGCGAACTGGATCGGCGAAACATTGACCGCAACGCGCATGTCGCCCGGCCATTTGACGGCATCCTCGCACGCCTTGCGCAGCACCCATTCGCCGAGCGGCCAGATCAGATTGGCCTCCTCGGCGATCGGAATGAACACCGCTGGCGAGATGAGTCCGCGCTCGGGGTGCGTCCAGCGCACCAGCGCCTCGACCCCGGTCACCATGTTCGACTTGGCGTTGACCACCGGCTGATAGCTGAGCTCCATCTCGCCGCGCACCAGCGCGTCGCGCAGATCGTCCTCGAGCGCGCGGCGGATCTCGGCCGCCTGATGCAGGTCGCTCGAATAAAAGCTGAACCGGCCGCGGCCGTTGCCCTTGGCGGCATAGAGCGCCAGGTCGGCATTGCGGACCAGATCGTCGCTGCTCAGCCCGTCGAAGGGCGCAATCGCAACGCCGACCGACGCGCCGATGATACAGCGGCTGCCCTCGACCGAATAGGGCTGCGACAGGCTGGCGATGATGTCGGCGGCCATGTCGCCCAGCTTGCCGCGATCGTCGACGTCGGGAAGGATGATCTGGAATTCGTCGCCGCCCAGCCGGCTGACCATTTCCTTGTCGCCGACGATCTTAAGCAGCCGTTCGGCGACCTGCTTGAGCAGCGCGTCGCCCGCCGGATGCCCCAACGTGTCGTTGACCTGTTTGAAGCGGTCGAGATCGAGCAGCATGATCGCGCAAACGCGCTGTTGCTGCGCAAAGGCGGCGAGCGTGGTGTCGAGCTTTTTGGAGATGTTGAAGCGGTTCGCAAGTCCGGTCAGCGAATCATAGAGCGCCAGGCGCGACGCATCCTCGGCCGATCGGCGCTGCGCGGTGATGTCGGTGCCGCTGCCGCGATAGCCGGTGAACTTGCCGCCGCCGTCGAACTGTGGCCGCCCCGAGATTGCCCACCAGCGGTCGTCGCCCTCGAACGCGCTGCGCAGCGGCAGTTCGTCGAACTTCGACTGTTTGGTGAGCAGAAAGGGCAAGGTGCGCTGGCGTTCGCCGTGGCTGTCGACGGGCAGGAACAGCTCGGTGAAAATCGTCCCCAGCAAGTCGCCGCTGGTCCGCCCCATCAGCCGCGCGACCGAATCGGTGATATAGGTCAGCCGCCCCTTGGCATCGGTCGACCAGAACCAGCCCTGCCCGCTTTCTTCGTAATTCTGGAGCAGGAGCAAGGCTTCGCGGGTGTGCAGGTTCGGCGCGATGTCGCCGCGCTGCTTGGCGATCCGCGATCCGATCATGCCGAAAAAGCCGCGCTGGCCCTCGTCGGCACCCTCATCCCCCCGCTCGCCGGATATGATCCGCGATGGCCCGTCCATCAAATCAAACTCTTGCTGATCCCCATCATTGCCGCCGTTATGCGGGCAATGCCTTGCGATATTGTAAATTAGGCGGGAACCAAGCCCGGTGCGAATGCTGCGTCACGCACGTAACGCTCGCTTAACCCCACAGCGCCGATCAAAGGGCGCAATGGCTATTCCGGCATTTATCGAAAAAGTGGCGCCAGCGGGCGACAAAGCCCGCAGCGCGCGGCGGAAGCTGCGTCTGCAAGTGCATGGCACGCGGGCTGCGGGCGGCGACGTCATTGTGTCAGTCCACAATATCTCCGCGACCGGCTTGCTGCTCGAGGGCGATGTCGCGCTGGCGCAGGGTGACGGCATCGACATCGTCCTGCCGCATGCCGGTTCGACCCGCGCCAGGGTGATCTGGGCGAGCGGGGCGCTTTATGGCTGCGAGTTCGAAACGCCGGTTTCACCCGCGACGCTGTGGCTGCGCTCGGTGGGCTCGCTGATGCCTTAAGGATTGAGCCGCACGTCCTGCTGATGAGAAGCTAGGGGAGCAGCCTTTGCTTTTCTAATAAGATGCCGACAATTGCGTAAGCGGTTAGCGGAACCCGTGGAATGCAAAGCGTTGTCAGGTGGTTCGATTGCTACCAAATGGGCTAATCGGATCTGATCACGCGTCCGCATTCGCAAGGGGCAGGCTTAGCATTATGGCAAAATCTAGAGGGCGGAAGCCTCGACCTTCACAAAGAAGAGATAAATCGCCTGCTCACTACGCACTGAACGCGTTTGACCGGGCAAATTTCGCTTGGTCGCTTCTACCTCCTAGCGGAGTGGCCATTGTGGCCGGGGCATTTGCAGTAGTTGCAGGGCTCGAAGCTTGGAAGGTAGTGTTAGTCGGACTCGCTGGGCTGGCAACTGCCTTCCTCGTAATTCGCTATGCGCCGTCTCGCACCGTTGCATGGGTATCGATCTGCACGCTAATTGCGGCTGCTGCGGGCCTGTCCTATCGGCAGCATCAATCGTTCAAACTCGATTTTTACGATGTGCGAATTGGACTTTTTCCATTCACGCTCGATCGGAGCAAGGCGGCCGGTGCCGCCGTACAAGTCCGCTTCGAAAATCGAAACGACTTCGATATCTGGGTCAAATCAGACAGAAGAATCAGCTCAGTTAACGGCACGACCAGTCCGACAAGTTCCGAGGTGTTTGTTGAGAAGGTGCGAAGTAGCTCACTCTTTGGCATCCCCGACGAACCGGTGAGATTCCCTCAGCCGCTTTATGCTGCTCAGGTAGCCGAAGGCACTTTCGACTACCATCTATGCTACGGGCGGACAGAGGACAGCATGACCAAGGGCTTCACAATAGCGGGATCCTTCGCAACACAGTTCGACGGTAACGGCGAGATCACCGTAGTGGTAGACGAGACTGTCAGGAAAGAGGGCGGTTGCAATGAAGACTAGAAACGAAAGCCACTTTCGCCTTATCGATTAGGCAGCAACAGACTAGCGTCCCCATAGCTGTAGAAGCGGTAGCCTTCCTCGATTGCGTGCTTGTACACTGATTGCATAATTTCCAGCCCCATCAGCGCACTGACCAGCATGAACAACGTCGAACGCGGCAGGTGGAAATTGGTCATCAGCGCGTCGATCGCCTTGAACCGGTAGCCGGGGGTGATGAAAATCGCGGTGTCGCCCGCGAACGGCGCGATCGTTCCGTCATCCTGCGCCGCGCTTTCCAGCAGCCGCAGGCTGGTCGTGCCGACCGCGACGATGCGGCCGCCCGCGGCGCGCACCGCGTTCAGCCGCGCCGCGGTGTCGGGCTCGATCCGTCCCCATTCGGCGTGCATGACATGGTCGTCGGTGTCGTCGGCCTTGACCGGCAGGAACGTACCCGCCCCGACGTGCAGCGTCAGCGTCTCGGTGGCGACGCCTGCCTCCGCCAGGGCGGCGAGCAGGCCCGGCGTAAAGTGCAGCGCCGCAGTCGGCGCCGCGACGGCACCGTCCTTTGCCGCGAACATCGTCTGATAATCGCTGCGGTCGTCGGCGTCGGTCGCCCGCTTGCCCGCGATATAGGGCGGCAGCGGCATCGTTCCGGCGCGTTCGAGCAACACCTCGACCGGCTCGTCCCCCGCGAACGCAAGGATGAAGCTGCCGTCGGGCAGGCGCTCTTCGGCCAGCGCCGCCACCCCCGCGCCGAAATCGACCGCCTCGCCGACGCGCAGCCGTTTGGCGTTGCGGACGAACGCCTGCCAGCGGCGCAGGTCGATGCGCTTGTGCAGCGTCGCGCCGATTTTCGCCCCCGACGCGCTCTGCGCGTCATCTTGTCGAACGCCGCGACGTCCTTCGAGCTGCGCCGGGATCACGCGCGTGTCGTTGAACACCAGGCAATCGCCCGGGCGCAGCCACGCGGGGAGGTCGCCTACGCCGGCATCGACGATCTGGTCGCCATCGACCACCAGCATCCGCGCCGCATCGCGCGGCCGCGCGGGGCGCAGCGCGATCCGGTCGTTCGGCAGGTCGAAATCAAAGGCGTCGACGCGCATCGGGGTTCGCGCCGCGGGCCGGTTTAGCGGATCGGGGCGTTGAGCTGGTCGGCGGTGATTTCGGCGGCAGGCGGCGGCGCAACCGCTTCGACCAATGCCGACGCCGGCGGTATCGGCTTGTTGTCGGCGGCGACCGACACCTGAACCATCCGCGACATTACCGCGGGCGGCTCGCCCTTCTGGATCGCATCGACATATTGCATGCCCGACACCACCCGGCCGAACGCAGTATAACGGCGGTCGAGCGCAAAACGCGGCTGGAGCATGATGAAGAACTGGCTGTTGGCGCTGTCTTCATTTTCGGCGCGCGCCATCGACAGCGTGCCGCGCAAATGCGGGGTCACGTTGAATTCGGCTTTCAGGTCGGGCAGCTGCGAGCCGCCCTGCCCCGTCGCCGACGGATCGCCCGTCTGTGCCATGAAGCCGTCGATCACGCGGTGGAACTTGATCCCGTCGTAAAAGCCCGCACGCGTCAACTGCTTCAACCGCTCGACATGGTTCGGCGCGACATTGGGATAGAGCTGGATCACCACCCGGCCGCCCGTCGAAAGGTCGATGTTGAGCATATATTCGGGGTTATTGATGTATTGATCGGGCGTCATCGCTGGCGCCGCGGGGGTGGCCGCGGCGGCGGGAGCAGCGTCGGTGGCGGCGGGCGCTTCGGCGGCAGGCGGGGTTTCCACCGGGGGCACGGGTGCTTCGATGGGCGGCGCGGGCTGCGCCGTGTCGGGCACCGGATTCGGAGTCGGCGGCGCTTCTTGCGCCACGGCCGAGGCCGCAAGACCGAGCGCCATCGCCGAAAGAATCATGGGGCGGAAAGAAAATGTCATGCTGGATCGGCCTCTGATGAAGTAACTGGATTTTCGCCCCGATTGGCGCGCCCTAGCGGGAAAAAGCTGAACGCTCAATGATCGGTAGTTCCAAATGTTGGCGGCACCGGCCCGCTCCCCCACCCGGCCTCCCCGCGATAGCAACCTATGGGAGGCCGGGTGAGGGAGCGGCCGGTGCCGTTTTCCTTTAACGATCGCCTTGAAGCAACCCGCGCTCGGCGATGCGCGCGACGACGGCGTCGCGCACCGAAGGCGTCACGAATTTACGGATGTCGCCGCCAAAGATCGCAATTTCCTTGACCAGCCGCGACGCGATCGGCTGCAAACTGACGTCGGCCATCAAAAAGACGGTTTCCACGCGGGCGTTGAGCTGGCGGTTCATGCCCGTCAGCTGATACTCATATTCGAAATCGGTGACGCCGCGAATGCCGCGGACGACGATCGACGCGCCCTGCGCGTCGGCAAAGTCCATCAGCAGCGAATTGAAACCGACGACCTCGATGTTGCCATCGATCTGTGCGACTTCCGCCTTCACCATCGCGATCCGTTCGTCGTCGTCGAACAAGGGCGATTTCGCGATGTTGGTGGTCACGCCGATGATCAGCCGGTCGACCAGTTTCGCGCCGCGGCGGATGATGTCCATGTGGCCCAGCGTGATCGGGTCGAAAGTTCCGGGATAAACCCCAATGCGCATCAACGATCCCTTTCCACCACATAGCGGGCGATGGCGCGAAGCAGCGTCGCTTCTTCGCCGAAATTCGCGAGATGGCCGATCGCCTGTTCGACCAGCGCCGTCGCCTGGCCGCGGGCGCGCTCAAGCCCCATCAGCGTCACGAACGTGCCCTTGCCCGCGGCTTCGTCCTTGTGCAGCGCCTTGCCCGCCAGCGCCTCGTCGCCCTCGACGTCCATGATGTCGTCGGCGATCTGGAAGGCGAGGCCGATGTCGCGCGCATAGGCGCGCAATGCAGTGCGCCCCTCCGGCGGGATCCGCGCCAGGATCGCCCCGGCCTCGACCGAAAAGGCGATCAGCGCCCCGGTCTTGAGCTGTTGCAGCCGCGTCACCGTCGGCAGGTCGAAGTTCGATGTTTCGGCGGCAAGGTCCATCATCTGGCCGCCCGCCATCCCTGCCGGTCCCGCGGCGCGCGCCAGTTCGCAGCACAGCTCGCCGCGTACGAACGGATCGCTGCTCGTCGCCGGATCGCACAGCCACTCGAACGCCAGCGCATGAAGCGAATCGCCCGCCAGCACCGCGGTCGCCTCGTCGAACGCCTTGTGCACCGTCGGCTTGCCGCGGCGCAGATCGTCATCGTCCATGCACGGCAGATCGTCGTGGATCAGCGAATAGACGTGCATCGCCTCGACCGCCGCGCCGACGCGCAGGCTGAGCCCGCGATCGACGTGGAACAGGTCGCCCGCGGCGCGCACGAGCAGCGGGCGCAACCGCTTGCCCCCCGCAATCGCGGCGTGGCGCATCGCTTCGTACAGCGGCGCGCGGGGATCCTTGGGGACCGGCAGCAGCTGGTCGAACAGCCGGTCGATGCCCGCCATCACCTCGGCCTGGGTGGCAAGAAGCAACTGCGTTCCGCTCGAAAGATCGTCGCTGGTGGACGCCATGCCGATTCAGCTTTCGCCGAAGGGAGTGGTTCCCGTCGGCCGCCCGTCGGCGCCCAGGCTCACCTGCTCGATCCGCGCCTGCGCCGCGGCGAGCCGCGCTTCGCAATGCCCGCGCAGAGCATGGCCGCGTTCATACAGCGACACCGATTCTTCCAGGCTGACATCGCCGCTTTCCAGCCGCCGCACGATTGTTTCCAGCTCGCCCATCGCGGCCTCGAACGACAGCGCGGTGATGGCAGGGTCCGGGGCGGAGGCGGCAGCAGCGTCGGGGGTGTCCGTCATCGCCCTGCTTTGGCCCTTTCGCCCCCCAATGGTCAAGTGCGGTCAAGCTTGACGTCGCACCCGGTCCGCCTACGCTGCCACGCACCCGATCGCCTCGACAAGAGTCCCGCCATGACCCTGCAAACTGTCAGCGCCTATTTCGCCACCGCCATCATCTTCGGCGTCCTCGACGCGATCTGGCTCCGCACCATGCTGACCAAGGTCTATCGACCCGAAATCGGCGCGCTGTTGATGGACGGCTGGCGCCCTGTCCCGGCGCTGATCTTCTACGCGCTCTATATGCTGGGCATCCAGATTTTCGCGGTCGCCCCGGCGCTGGCGGCGGGCAAATGGCAGGTCGCGGCGCAGTGGGGCGCGATGTTCGGCTTTTTCTGCTACATGACTTACGACCTCACCAACCATGCAACGATGAAAATCTGGTCGACCAAGGTCACGCTGCTCGACATCGCCTGGGGGACGATCGCGACCGGTTTCGCCGCGGGCGCCGCGGCGTGGCTGGTGCTGACCCTGCTGCCGCGCGGCAGCTGACGCCGCTTCATCCCACGCAATCACGATTCCGCTTTTTGCAATTGCCGTGCGGCGCGCGGCCAATCATGCTGCATTGCACAAGAGAGAGGGGCGTAAAGGCAAGTTTTGTTCTGGTAAACAAGGACTTGCATCATGAAAAATTTCTTCCTCCCCGCCATTGCGCTGCTCGCGCTCGCCCCCACCATCGCCCCCACCATCGCCCATGCCAAAGACCCCGCGACGCAGCGGTTCGAGCATAAAGGCAGCACCTACAGCTACACCGTGGCCCAGGTCGGCGATGTCCGCGTCATCAGCGGCGTCGAAGAACGCACCGGCAAACCTTTCACGCTGCGCGTCGGCACCCACCGCGTGCGCGGCACCGTCGGATCGCAGCAGGTCAGCTTCCCGCTGCGCGATGTCGAGCCGCTGACCAAGCCCGCGACCACCCTCGCCTCGCGCTGAAACCGCGCCGACCGCAAACCCCATGATGCCCAAAAAGGCATCATGGGGTCTGTTCGTTTTGCGCGCGCGGGGCTAAAGGCGCGCCATGACTCAGACCGCAACCGCGCCCGCCTCCGTCATCACCCCCGAGATCGTCGCCGAACACGGCCTCTCGCCGGAAGAATATGAGCGCGTCCTCGCCGCACTCGGGCGCGAACCCAATCTCGTCGAGCTCGGCATCTTCTCGGTCATGTGGTCCGAACATTGCAGCTACAAAAGCTCGCGCCTCCATCTGAAAAAGCTCCCGACCGAAGCGCCGTGGGTAATCTGCGGTCCCGGCGAAAATGCCGGCGTCATCGACATCGGCGAAGGCGAAGGCGGCAAAAAGCTCGCCGCGATCTTCAAGATGGAGAGCCACAACCACCCGTCGTATATCGAACCCTATCAGGGCGCGGCGACCGGGGTCGGCGGCATATTGCGCGACGTCTTCACGATGGGCGCGCGCCCCGTCGCGAACCTCAACGCGCTGCGTTTCGGCCGTCCCGATCATCCGAAGATGAAGCATTTGATCTCGGGCGTCGTCCACGGCATCGGCGGTTACGGCAATTGCGTCGGCGTCCCCACGGTTGGCGGCGAGGTCAATTTCCACAAGGCCTATGACGGCAACATCCTCGTCAACGCGATGACCGTCGGCGTCGCCGAACAGGACAAGATCTTCTATTCGGCCGCATCGGGCGTCGGCAATCCGATCGTCTATGTCGGATCGAAGACCGGCCGCGACGGCATCCACGGCGCGACGATGGCATCGGCGGATTTCGGCGAGGATGCCGAGGAAAAGCGCCCGACGGTGCAGGTCGGCGACCCCTTCACCGAAAAATTGCTGATCGAGGCGTGCCTCGAACTGATGGCGTCGGACGCGATCGTCGCGATCCAGGACATGGGCGCCGCGGGCCTTACCTCGTCATCGGTCGAGATGGCATCGAAGGGCGGCGTCGGCCTCCACCTCAAGATGGACGATGTGCCGCAGCGCGAAACCGGCATGAACGCCTATGAGATGATGCTGTCCGAAAGCCAGGAACGCATGCTGATGGTGCTGAAGCCCGGCCGCGAGGATTTCGCCGCCGCGATCTTCCACAAATGGGAACTCGATTTCGCGGTCATCGGCACTGTCACCGACACCGGCCGCATGGTGCTGGAGCATCATGGCGAGATCGTCTGCGACATCCCGCTCGCCCCGCTCGCCGACGACGCGCCGCTCTACGACCGCCCGCATGTCCCGACGCCGAAGCAGCCCGAACTGACCAACGTCCCGGAAACGACCGACGTCGCCGCCGACCTCAAGACGTTGATGGGAACCCCCGACATTGCCAGCCGCCGCTGGATCTGGGAGCAGTACGACAGCCAGGTCGGCGCCGATACGGTGCAGACCGGCGGTGATGCCGCGCTCGTCCGCATCCACGGCACCAACCGCGCGCTCGCCATGTCGACCGACTGCACCCCGCGATATTGCTACGCCGACCCGGTCGAGGGCGGCAAGCAGGCGGTCGCCGAAACCTGGCGCAACATCAGCGCGGTCGGTGCCACCCCGCTCGCAATCACCAACTGCCTCAACTTCGCGAACCCGCAGCGCCCCGAGATCATGGGGCAGATCGTCGGCTGTCTCGACGGCATGGCGCAGGCGTGTATCGCGCTCGATTATCCGATCGTTTCGGGCAACGTCAGCCTCTACAATGAATCCAAGGCGACCGGCGGCGGCAGCGCGATCCTGCCCACCCCCGCGATCGGCGGCGTCGGCGTGATCGAGGATCTCAACAAGGCGGTTGGCATCGGCTTCAAGCGCACCGGCGACATCGTCCTCGCGGTCGGTGAACGCGCCGGCCATCTCGGCCAGTCGGTGTGGCTGCGCGAAATTCTGGGCCGCGAGGAAGGCCCGCCGCCGCCGGTGAACCTGCGCTGCGAAAAGCGCACCGGCGACTTCATCCGGGCCGCGATCAACGCCGGCTGGATCACCGCCTGTCACGACGTTTCGGACGGCGGTATGGCGGTGACGCTTGCCGAAATGGCGCTGAAATCGAACATCGGCGTGCTGGTCAGCGAAGAACAGCCGTTCGGCATCGCCGAAAGCTTCTTCGGCGAGGATCAGGGGCTTTATCTCGTCACCGTCTGCGATACCTGCCTCGCCGATTTCCTCGACGCCGCCGGCCGTGCCGACGTGCCGGTCGATCCGGTCGGCCGCACGATCAAGGACCGCATCGTGTTCGAGCTGGAAGGCAGCGACCATCAGGTAACGCTCGCCGAACTGCGCGCGGCGCATGAGGGGTTCTTCCCGAACCTGATGGGCGCCGACGCGGCGTTGGCCTAACCCGTCATTGCGAGCGTAGCGAAGCAATCCAGAGCGGCGTACGCATGCTCTGGATTGCTTCGCTACGCTCGCAATGACGAAATGTTGTTTGGCACGGAGGTGAGAGGTCCATGAGCATCCACATCGGCATCGGCGGCTGGACCTTCGAACCCTGGCGCGGCACCTTTTATCCGGACAAGCATCCGCAGAAACGCGAGCTCGAATATGCCGGGCAGCAGCTGACCGGCATCGAAATCAACGGCACCAATTATGGCAGCCAGAAACCCGAGAGTTTCGCCAACTGGGCGGCGTCGGTCCCCGATGGCTTCGAATTCAGCGTCAAGGCGTCACGCTTTACCACCAACCGCAAGGTCCTTGCCGAGGGCGCCGCGTCGATCGAGAGATTCCTGGGCCAGGGGCTCACCCGCCTCGGCGACCGGCTCGGCCCGATCCACTGGCAGTTCATGGCGACCAAGAAATTCGATCGCGACGATTTCGCGGGTTTCCTCAACCTGCTTCCCGATAGCTAGGACGGCCTGCCGCTCCGCCACGCGATCGAAGTCCGCCACGAAAGCTTTCGCGACCCCGCCTTCCTCGCCATGCTGCGCGATCGCAACATGGCGGTGGTCTATGCCGATAGCGACGAATTTCCCTGCATCGACGAACAGACCGCCGACTTCACCTATGCACGGTTGCAGCGCAGCCAGGACCATATCGCAACCGGCTATGACGCCACGGCGCTCGACGGCTGGGCGGCCCAGGCCAAGGACGGGGCGAAAGACGACCGCGATGTCCTCCTCTTCTTCATCTCGGGCGCAAAGGTCCGCAACCCCGCAGCGGCGCAATCGCTGATCGCGCGGCTCACCTGACAAACATCGTCATCCCGGCGCAGGCCGGGATCTCGAGGGTGCGTCATGAAGCGACGGTGAGACCCCGGCCTCCGCCGGGGTGACGGTCAAGCGGTCAGGCGGCAACCGCCTGCTGCGACGCCAGGAAATTATACGGATCGATGCCGCGGCTGCGATACGCGCGGTGCGCTTCCCGATACAGCGTCGGCTCGCCGATCCCCAGCCGCGCGCGCGCCGCGTCGAGCGGTTCGGCGAGCAGCGCGCGGATGTCCTGTTCGATGATCGCCTGCGATGCCTTGCCGTGGCGCTGGCCCTGACGGATCGCGCCGAACACCGGGGCGTCGGCCTTCACGCCGCGCTTCACTTCATATCCGCCGGCATAAGCGATGAAGAAATTGCCGTAATTGCCCGTCTGGCCATAGGTGAAGCCGAGCACGCACTGTTCGCCCAGCGCATCGCGGCCATAGCCGGTCAGGATGTGGAACAGGTCGTGGGTGTCGCGCAGGCGGTTGGCATACCATTGTACCTGATCGTCGAACTTGGGGCGGCCCATCTTGTCGGCCTCGGCCACCAGCCCCGCCGCCGACAGCCCTTCGCGGCGCATGAAGGTGACATAGGCATGGCCAACGCTGCCCTCGGGCAGTTCGTCGATCCAGGCATGGTCGTCCAGCAGGTCGGGCAGATAGGGTTCGCTCGCCATCAACTGGCGGCCCTTGTCGCTTTCGACGAAAGCGCGCGCATCGTCCATGAACCCCTTGCGCGGCAAGCTTTCAAAGATGTGGAAAACCTGTTCGGTATCTTCCTTGTCCTTGATGAGCTTGCGGAAATGCGACAGCGCCTTGAACGGGCGGAACTTGAGCGGCTGACGGTCGGGATGCGAGAAAATCGTCGGGGTCATGGCGTGCCTCGAAAGAATCGGTTGCGGATCGTGAAATAGCATTACTGACATAGATGTCAATAGCTCGTAAACGCTGCTGGCACAATCGACGCTGCACCGATAGACCGGGGTCATGAAACCCCATGCCACCATCCCCTACACCGCCCTGCCCGCGATGACCGACGCCGCCCGCGTCGCTGCGGCCGAACGCTTTCGCGATCATGTCGCGGCCCGGCGAACGTGCCGCATGTTCACCCAGGACGACGTGCCGCGCGCGGTGATCGAGGCGGCAATCGCCGCCGCCGGGACCGCGCCGAGCGGCGCCAACCACCAGCCCTGGCATTTTGCCGCCATTTCGTCGCCCGCGATCAAGCATCGCATCCGCTTGGCCGCCGAAGAGGAAGAGCGGGTCTTTTACGCCAGCCGCGCCGGACAGGAATGGCTCGACGCGCTGGCACCGCTGGGGACCGACGAGGACAAGAGCTTTCTCGACATCGCGCCGTGGCCGATCGTTGTCTTTGGGCAGCGGCGCGGCGGCATCGATCCCGGCGACACGCGGCAGAATTATTATGTCACCGAAAGCACCGGGATCGCGTGCGGCCTGTTGCTGACGGCGTTGCACAGCGCTGGCCTCGCGACATTGACGCACACCCCTTCGCCGATGGGGTTTTTGCGCGAGATATGCGGGCGACCGGCCGACGAGAAACCGCTGATGTTGGTGGTCGCCGGGCATCCCGCCGCGGACGCGACGGTGCCCGTCTATGCGACCCGCAAAAAGCCGCTCGACCAGATCACCACCTGGCTGTAGCGACATGATCGGGGGGGGAGCGAGCGATGAACATTGCGACCAGGACCGACCGTTATGAAAGCCTCGACGCCATTCGCGGGGTGGCGGTCATGGGCATATTGGCGATGAACATCGCGGCCTTTGCGCTGCCCTTTTCGGCCTATTCGAACCCTGTCGCCGGAGGACCGGTGAGCGGGATCGACCTTGGCACCTGGTTTTTCAATTTCGTGCTGATCGATTCCAAGATGCGCGGGCTGTTTTCGATGCTGTTCGGGGCCAGCACCCTGCTGGTCATCGAAAGCGCCACCAGCGGGAACCGCAGCGCCGCGGGCGCGCATTATTCGCGGATGTTCTGGCTCGGTATCTTCGGGCTGCTGCATTTCTACCTTATCTGGTTCGGCGACATCCTGTTCCTCTATGCGATGTGCGGCCTGTTGTTGTTCGCGTTCCGCAACCTGTCGGTGAAGGCGCTGACGATCTGGGCGGTCGCCTTTTTTGTCGTCGGCATCGGCTTTCTGGCGCTCGGCTGGGCAACGATGGCATTGACCGAAGCGGGCAGGATGCCCGCCGAAATTGCGTCGGAAATGAATGCCGGCCTGGCCGAAATGAATGCCGAAATGGGGCCTGGCGCCGCCAGCTATGCCCGGGAAATGGCGATTTATCTGGGCGATTATGCCAGCATCGTCGCGCATCGCACCGGGGAAATGCTCACCGAACCCTTCGTCATGGTGCTGATGTTCCTGTGGGAAACGATGGGCCTGATGCTGATCGGCATGGCGCTGTTCAAATCGCGCATGCTGACCGGCGACTGGGAACCTGCACGCTATCGCAAATGGGCGCTGCGCTGTTTCCTGATCGGCATCCCGCCGCTGGTTGCACTCGCGCTGTATCAGGAACGCAGCGGGTTCAGCGCGGTGTCGACGTTCGGCGCGTCGCTGTCGCTGTCGGCGCCATTCGACATCGTGATGACGATCGGCTGGGCGGCGCTGATCATGTGGCTGATCAAGGTGAAGGCGAACGACGCGGTGCGGGCGCGCCTCGCGGCAACCGGCCGCATGGCGTTCACCAATTACCTGACGACGTCGATCGTCATGACGACGATTTTTTACGGCTATGGGTTGGGGCTGTTCGGCAGCGTCGGGCGCACGGCGCTCTATCTGTTCTGCTTCGGCATGTGGGCGGCGATGCTGTTGTGGTCACAGCCCTGGCTCGAACGCTTCCAATATGGCCCGCTCGAATGGTTGTGGCGCAGCCTGTCGCGCTGGCAGGTTCAGCCGATGCGGAAAGCGCCCGCCGCTCAGTAACCGACCGCGCGACCGAACCCGGTCGGGCGGCGCTGGACGAGCGGATTGGCTTCGCGCTCGAGCGCGCTCAGCGTTTCCTCGAACAATCGCCGCAGCTCGACGACGCGGGGCAGATATTCTTCGGGGCTGACCTGGCTCTCGACGCAGTGACGCGCGAACATTTCGATATCTTCGGCGACCTCGCCCAGCTTTTCGCCGCCAAATTGCCGCGCTTCGCTTTTCAGCGTGTGCGCCGGCATCACCAGCCCGCGCGCGTCGCGGGCGCGCATCGCCTCTTCGATCGCCGCCACCGACTTGGTGCCGTCTTCGCGGAAATAGCCGAGAATCCGCACGAACGCGGCGCCCAGCTGGGTGCGCGTGGCGCGGAATTCATCCCAATCGACCAGGATTTCGTCCAATGCATTGTCCCTTGGTGTTCAAATTCGGTCGTGGTCCCAGCCGAAGCATGCCCAATTTGGGTAAAAAAGACGTTACGACTGTGGGCGCTTGCCACAAAAGCCGCCCCAATTTGGGTCAGCGACGCACGCGCCAGCATTCCGCATCATCCGTCGCCATTTCCGGCTCGACCCGCCAGCCATGCTCTTCGGCCAACGCCGCGACCTCGCGCCCCGCCTGCGGATCGTCGGCGATCAGCAGCACATCGGCGGCGCCGCGCATCGCGCGCGCCAGCCGCAGCGCCGGCCAGGGACAGCGCATGCCGCGCGCATCGACGAGCAGCGGTTCGTCGGTCTTAACGTCCGTCATTCGTCATAGGGATTGCGCGAATTGCGGAAGTTGAGGCGCACCGGCACCCCCTGGAATCCCAGTTCCTTGCGCATGCCGTTGACCAGATAGCGCGTGTAGCTTCCCGGCAGGCTGTCGGTGCGCGTGCCGAACACGACAAAGGTCGGCGGGCGGGTGCGCGCCTGGGTAATGTAGCGCAGCTTGATGCGCTTGCCGCCGGGGGCGGGCGGCGGGTTGGTCTCGACCGCATTTTCGAACCAGCGGTTGAGCTTGGCGGTCGAGACCCGGTTGGTCCAGATCGCCCGCTGTTCGAACGCGACGCGGACCAGCGTGTCGATGCCCTTGCCGGTCGCGCCCGAAATGGTGAGCACGGGCACGCCCTTGACCTGGCTCAGCCCGTCCTCGAGCGCGCCGCGAACGCCGTTGAACAGCGACGAGGGATCTTCGGCGACATCCCATTTGTTGAGTGCGACGATCAGCGCGCGGCCTTCCTGCAGCACCCGATCGGCGATGTGCAGATCCTGCGATTCCAGCCCCTTCGTCGCGTCGAGCAGCAGCACGACGACCTCGGCAAAATCGACCGCGTGGAGCGCGTCCATCACCGACAATTTTTCCAGCTTGTCCTGCACCTTGGCGCGTTTGCGCATCCCGGCGGTGTCGAACAGCTGGATCTCGTGAACCTCGCCGTCATTCTCCCATTGCCAGTCGACGCGGATCGAATCGCGGGTGATCCCCGCTTCCGGCCCAGTGATCAGGCGGTCCTCGCCGATCATCCGGTTGATCAATGTCGATTTGCCCGCATTCGGACGCCCGACAATCGCCAGCTTCATCGGCCCGAGCGGCGCGTCCTCGTCGTCGCTGTCGGCGGCAACCTCCTTTTCGATCTCGTCGAACGGCTCGACGATCGGGCGCAGCAGGTCGAAAAGATCGACCATGCCGTCGCCATGCTCAGCGCTGAGTGCGACCGGATTGTCGAAGCCGAGCGAATAGGATTCCATCAGGCCGTTTTCGCCCTGTTTGCCCTCGGCCTTGTTCACCACCAGGATGATCGGGGTATCCTCGCTGCGCAGCCAGCGCGCGATTTCTTCGTCCAGGGGGACGACCCCGGCGCGGCCGTCGATCATGAACAGCGCGGCATCGGCCTCGCGCACCGCCTTTTCGGTCTGGACCCGCATCCGTCCGGGCAGGGTCGCGGCGTCCTGATCCTCGAACCCCGCGGTATCGACGATGCGAAACTCAAGGCCGAGCAGATTGGCGTCGCCCTCGCGGCGGTCGCGCGTCACCCCGGGCTGGTCATCGACCAGCGCCAGCCGCTTGCCGACCAGCCGGTTGAACAGCGTCGATTTGCCCACATTCGGGCGGCCGACAATGGCTATCGTCGCGAATCGCGACATGACAATTTATCCCTGTTGTTGCGCCGGGCCGCCCCGGCCCGGACGCTTGTCAGCGCCAGGCCGTGATCTGCCCGTCGTCCGCCAAAATATACAGAATATTGTTCGCCACCACCGGCGGCTGCGACAGCGACGATTTGAATTCGGTCGACCCGAGCAGCGAACCGTCGGTCGGCGAATATTCCGCCATGATCCCCTCGCTGTTGACCGCGATCAGGCGGCCACCAGCCAGGATCGGCCCGGTCCAGCGGATCGGATCCTTTTTCTTCTTTTCGGTTTCAACGCGGAAGCGCGCGAGCTGCTGCAGCCAGCGCACCTTGCCCGACGTGCGCGCGACGCACAGCAGCTTGCCATCGTCGGTCATCGCATAGACCCATTCGCCAACCACATAGGGGGTCGAGATGCCCGCGATCGAGATTTCCCACGTGCGCTGCCCGGTGAGCAGTTCATAGCTTGCCATGCGGCCGCCCTGACCCAGCGCAAAGACGCGGCCATTATCGACGACCGGATCGGCATCGACGTCGGTCAGCGTCGACACCGACAATGCCATCGACGTGCGCGCCAACGCGTCTTCCCACAGGTCGCGGCCGTTTTCGTAGCGATAGGCCTGAACCTCGCCCGACGAGAAGCCGGCGACGATCGTCCCCTGCCCCGCCGCGGGCGACGCCGCGCCGAACACGCTGCCGGGTTCGAGCGACGCGGTCGCCTGCCACAACACGCCGCCGTTCGCTGCGTTGAGCGCGATGATCTGGTTGTCCTGGCTGATCACATAGACGCCGCCAAAGGCAATCGTCGGCGCGCCGCGCAGCGGGCCCGCCGGCTTCACCTTCCAGATCACCGATCCGTCGGCGACATTAAGCGCCGCGACATCGCCCGCGCCGCTGGTCGCATAAACGACATTGCCGTCGACCCCGGCGCCGCCGCCGAACAGCGAATCGCGATAATCCTTTTCGGTGCTGCCGATCGCGGTGCGCCACAGCGGCGCGCCGGTGTCCGCCGCCAGCGCGGTGACCACGGCGTCGGTGTCGACCGCGAACAGGCGGTTGTCGGCGATCACCGGCGACGCGGCCAGCCGCTGCTTGTTGGTGCTGCCGGCGATATTGGCCTGCCACAGCTTGGCGCGCGTCGCGCCCAGCGCCGGGTGGCCCATCGATTTCGAGGCATTGCCGCCCGACTGCGCCCAGGCGGCGTTGACCGCGGGTTCGGGCAGGACCACGGCGATCGCGGCGGTCGCCGGATCGACCTTGATGCTGTTGTCGTTCGACAGGATCGACACGCGATCGCCGACCGTCGGGGTCTTCGGGCCACCGTCGCCCTTGAACACACCGCATCCCGCCAGCGACAGCGCCAGCAGCGCTGCGGTCATTCCTAAACGCGTCTTCCGCATATTATTTGGCTTCCTCAATTGGGGCGGCTGCCGCTGCCTTGGGGGCGGCATTGCCTTTCTGGTCCTGCGCGGCGCTTTCGGCCGCGCGATCGGCGACGGCGTCGACGCCGAGCATGCCCGCCATCTGCACCGAGCGCGATTGCAGCGATTTGGCGACGCCGGGCAGCTTGGCGATGCGCCCATAGAGCGCCCCGGCCTGGTCATATTGGCCGAGCTGATAATGGGCGGTCGCCGAAAGTTCGGCCGCGCTGGCGAACCAGCTCGACGCCGGATCCTTGGCGTCGACCAGCGGCTTCATGCGCGCAATCACCGCTTCGGGTTTCAGGCTGTCATATTCGAACGCGGTCTGGCGGATCAGCGCCAGGTCGCGCAAGGCCTGATCGAGTTCGGTGTCGGCGGCGACTTTCGCCATCAGCGCCGCGGCGGCTTTCAGGTCGCCGGCCTGCGCCTTGATATTCGCCTGCTGCATGACCGCGACGGCGCGATAGGCGGGATCGCCCGCGGCCGCGATTTTCTCCAGGTCGGTGGCGGCCGCGCGCGGCTGGTTGGTGCCCAGCTTCTCGAACGCCGCGACCAGGGCCTCCGCCTGTTCACCGCGCGCGACGTCCTGGCGATGGCTCCAGTACAGATAGCCGCCGAACGCCAGCACGGCGGCAAGCAGGCCGCCGATGATCCAGCGGCCATAGCGCTGCATGATCGTGTCGAGCCGGTCCTTGCGGACGGCTTCGTCGACCTCTTGCAACAGCGCGGCATCGTTGGTCGGGCTCAGGGCCAATCAAACCTCCATTTGTCATTCATGGCTCGGGGGCCGCGGCTTCCTTAGCGACGGTGCAGAAAAAGGCCAAGCGATTCACTGGGCCAAGGGTCCGCACCGCACGCCGTGTCAGCCTGCGTAGATCTGATCCTCGGTCGGGAATGAACGGGACCTGACCTGATCGGCATAGTCCTTGACCGCGCCGGTGACGACATCGGCCATATCGCCATAGCGTTTCACGAACTTCGGCACGCGTTCGAACATGCCCAGCATGTCTTCGGTGACCAGCACCTGCCCGTCGCATTGCGCCGACGCGCCGATGCCGATGGTCGGACAGGCGACCTTGTTCGTCACCTCGATCGCGATCGATTCGAGCACGCCTTCGATCACCAGCGAAAAGGCACCGGCCTGCGCCACCGCGACCGAATCCTCGACGATCGCCCGCGCTTCTTCGTCGCTCTTGCCGCGCACGCCATAGCCGCCAAGGATATTGACCGCCTGCGGCGTCAACCCGACATGCCCCATCACCGGGATGCCGCGCTGGGTCAGGAACTCGATCGTCGGTGCGAGCGCGCGCCCACCCTCGAGCTTCACCGCCGCGGCGCCGGTTTCCTTGAGCAGCCGCGCCGCGTTGGTGAACGCCTGTTCGGGGCTGGCCTCATAGCTGCCGAACGGCATGTCGACGATGACCGCGGCATGGTAGCTGCCGCGCACCACCGCGGCGCCGTGCAGCGCCATCATCTCCATCGTCACCCCGACGGTGTGCGGCAGGCCGTAAATCACCTGCCCCAGCGAATCACCGACCAGCAGCATGTCGCAATGCGGGTCCAGCAGCTGCGCCATGCGGACGGTGTAGGCGGTCAGCATCACGATCGGCTCGCCGCCCTTGCGCTGGCGGATGCGCGGCACCGTCAGGCGCTTCATCGGCTGCGGCGTCGGGTTCGCGCGGCTGGTCGAGGTGTCGAAGGTGAGCGTTTTGGGCAGGGTGGACATGGGGCGGGGGCTTAGCGGCTAAACGGCTTCGGCAAAAGCGCCAAGCGGCTCGATGAAAAGTTCATTTGACATCATGTTAGAAATATTCGACATGAAGTGCATGACGATTAACACCGGAGATTGCAGATGTCGTTCAACGAGAAAATTCACTGGGCTGCGTTCGTGGCCATCGCCAGCGCCTTTGGCTGGTATTTCCTTTCCTACCCCTGGCAAATCGTCGGCAGCCGCGCAGGGGTGGCTGCGGCGGCGGATATGCTGTTGCCGGTCACGGTCATCATCATCGGCGCGATGTCGCTGACCGCCGCCTTTTTCGCCATTCGAGCGCCCAAGGAAGCCCATCTGAAAGACGACGAGCGCGAACGGACGATCCATATGCGCGGGACGCACCTCGCCTATTACCCTCTGGTCCTCGGGGTTTGGGCCAATCTGTTCGCGATATTCTATCAATTGAGCGCGGCGGTGCACCTCAACCTGCTGATCGCAACGGTGGTCGCCGCCGAACTCGTTCGCGTCGGATCGCAGCTCTATTTCTATCGCCGCGGATATTGAGCGATGGCCCGGCTCCCCTTCACCAACGACATCCGGACGCTGCGGTTTCTGGCGGGCGAAATGACCCAGGGCGACCTGGGCGATCGGGTGGGCGTCACGCGCCAGACGATCGCGGCGATCGAACAGGGCAAATATTCGCCATCGCTCGAGGTCGCGTTCCGCATCGCCCGCGTCTTTGGCAAGCCGCTTGAAACCGTGTTCCAGTGGGAAGACGACAAGGATTGAGACAGCGCGGCCGCGCGGCCCGGCCCACGCCTCTCCCCGGGGGCGTCGGGCCGGGTTTTTGGCGGCATTGGGGTGGGAGGCGGACCTGCCGGATTCGGTCTAGGTTAAACGAAGCTTGCAGCACATTTCGCACATGCCTGTCGAAGCGGTAGGTTTACGCCGCCATGCTCCTTACCCCAAAACCGCGTCCAAAACCGCTCGTCGCGCCGAAGCTTCTCACCAGCCTCATAATCGGCGAACACGGGCCAGCCGCATTTTCCACACTTGGTGGTGAATATCCAGGCACTGGGTAGAAACGCGGCGAATCCGATGGCAGATGGCCAAAAATAACCTAGTGGCCATCCCACAAAGCAGGCAAAAACAAAGAGGATCGACGCAGCGGCTGCGACCCATTGCCAGTCACGCGCGATCCGTAAGCGCTTTGAAACTGGCCCACGTCGTTCGATCAATTCAAGTTCCCTGCCACCGCCGCCACCGCCTCGCGCGGATTGTCGCTGAACAAACCATCGATACCGGTCCGCAAATAAGCCGCAATCTCGGCCCCCAAATCGCCATGCGCCGCCGGGTTCACCCCGCCGCGATCGCCCAGCGGTAGGAAATAATTTTCGCGGCGAAAGGTCCAGGGATGCACTTTCAGCCCCGCAGCGTGCGCGTCGCGGACCAGGCTGGTCGGATCGCCGAGCGACCCGAGCGCGCCGCGCGGGATCACCATCGCCTTGTTCGGGCCGATCCCGTCGGCATAGGCAGCAATCGCCTTCAACCCCATCGGCGACGCCATCGCGGCATAGCTGGTTTCGGGCATGTCGGGCGGCCCGCCCTCGCCGTCCATCAGCTGGATCAGCGGCAGGTCGGTCCTGGCGCGCAGGTCCATCAGGTTCCGCACCTCGAAGCTTTGAATAAACACCGGCGCCTTGCGGCCGCGATAACCGAAGCGACCCAGCAGCGCGAGCAGCGGCGCTTCGTGCGGAAGGCCGATCGCGATGAAGTGGCTGGGGTGCTTGGTTTCGGGATAGACCCCGACCGGCTTGGCGCGGCCGCGGTTGACCTCGGCGAGCAGCGCCAGGATTTCCTCGAAGGTCGGAATATCGAACTGGCCGTCATAATCGGTCGAGCGCAGCTTCGGCAGCCGTTCACGCGCGCGCAGCGTCTTCAATTCGGCAAGCGTGAAGTCTTCGGTGAACCAGCCGGTGACCTGGCTGCCGTCGATCGTCTTGGTCGTCTTGCGACCCGCGAATTCGGGGCGGTCGGCGACGTCGGTGGTCTCCGAAATTTCATTCTCGTGCCGCGCGACGAGCACGCCGTCCTTGGTCAGCACCAGGTCGGGTTCGATAAAGTCGGCGCCCTGTTCGATCGCGAGCCGGTACGCGGCGATCGTATGTTCGGGGCGCTCGCCCGATGCGCCGCGGTGCGCGATCACAATCGGCGGCTGGCCGTCGAGGGTCGCCTGCGCGGTCACCGGATCAGCCGAACAACCGGCGAGCAGCGCCGGGGCCAGCAACGCCGCGATCCACCGGATCATGCTGCAAAACGCGCCTGCCAGTCGGCGGCCGAAAAGCCGACGCTGATCGCGCCGGGGGCTTCGACGACGGGGCGGCGGATCATCGCGGGGGATTCGAGCATCAGCGCCTTCGCCGACGCCGCGTCGAGGTCATTTTTCTGCGCATCGGGCAGCTGGCGAAAGGTCGTGCCGCCCTTGTTGAGCAGCTTGTCCCAGCCCAGCGCATCGATCCAGCTTTGCAGCCGTGCGGGGTCGAGTCCATCCTTGCGGACGTCGTGAAAGCTGTGGGCCACGCCCTGCTCGTCGAGCCAGCGCCGCGCCTTTTTCACCGTGTCGCAGTTGGGGATGCCATAGAGAATCAGCGTCATATATTCGCAGCTAGCAGGTGGGGATTACATATTCGAGGCTTGACTATGGCGGCCGCGCTCAACCGATCGGCGGGCGGTCGGCCAGCCGCGTGTTCGCGCTGGCGAGTTTGCCGCGCAGCGCGCGCGCGAATCCCTCGTGCAGCGCGCTGGCGATGCCCGGATTTGCGGCCAGATAGGCGCGGAGCGCTGCCGCAGGAACAAACCACAGCCGCGCATTGCCGCCCAGCAGCACCGTTCCCGTCGCGTGGGTGCCGTCGAGCACCGTCGCTTCGCCGATCAGCGCGCCGTCGGACAATTTGCCGACCTCGACCCCGTCGCGGTGGATCGCCGCCTGCCCCTCGGCCAGATAGAAGAGGCTGGGCGCCGCCTGGTTCTCGCGGATCAATATCTCGCCGCGGCGCGCCGAAATCCAGTGCCCCTGATCGATCAGCCCGCGCGCCGCGGTCGGCGACAGGTCGGCGAAATGCTGGCGGCGCAATTCCTCTTCCTCGACCGAGAAACGGACCTGCTTGTCGCGCAGCCACAGCCGGGCGAGGATGCCGATATTGACGACCAGGATCGCCAGCACCAGCATGCCGTAACCGACATCGGGTTCGCGAATGAGGACCAGCGGCACCGCAACCAGCGCCGCAGCGGCCAGCCCGATCCGCACATAGTCGATGCGCACGACAAAGCTGGTCGCGAGCAGGAGCAACAACGCCCCATAAACAAACCATGCGGACTCGAAATTCGCCATAGCCGATCGCTTCGCGTGGAGACCCGGAATCAGGTCACGGGGATATAACGTTGCCGATAGCCAAATGCCTTGAAAGCGCCGATTTCGTTCCAAAAAGCCGTAACAAACTAACAGTTTTCGGCACGCAAGAAAAGCATAGGTGCGCAAATGTCACGATAATGCTAATTTTCGCGTTTGCGGGAATGGCGCGCATTGCGTCCGACCGACATTCGCGCCATTGCGGCGCCCCGTTCGAACACAAGAAGACAGGCAGATGACGAAAAATTGGCAACCGCATAGCTGGCGCTCGCACGAGGCCCGCCAGCTGCCCACCTATCGCGATGCCGATGCGCTCGCGGCGGCGGAGCGCGAGCTCAGCAATTATCCGCCGCTGGTGTTTGCCGGCGAAGCGCGCGACCTGACCGCCGACCTTGGCCGCGTGGCAGAGGGCAAGGCGTTCCTGCTCCAGGGCGGCGACTGCGCCGAAAGCTTTGCCGAATTCCATCCGAACAACATTCGCGACACGTTCCGCGTCCTGCTCCAGATGGCGGTCGTGCTGACCTTTGCGTCGAAAATGCCGGTGGTAAAACTCGGCCGCATGGCGGGTCAGTTCGCCAAACCGCGCTCGGCCGACATGGAAGAGATCGATGGCGTGTCGTTGCCGAGCTATCGCGGCGACAATATCAACGATATCGCCTTCGACGCCGCGGGGCGCGAGCCCGATCCGCAGCGGATGGTCAAGGCGTATAACCAGTCGGCGGCGACGCTGAACCTGCTGCGCGCCTTTGCGAACGGCGGCTATGCGAACCTGCATCAGGTGAACGCCTGGACGCACGATTTCATGGACCGCAGCCCGTGGGCGAAGAAATATCAGGAAACCGCGGCGCGGATTTCGGAGGCGCTGGCCTTCATGGAAGCGTGCGGCGTGACCCCCGAAACGGTGCCGCAGATCAAGGGCACCAGCTTCTACACCAGCCACGAGGCGCTGCTGCTCCCCTATGAGCAGGCGCTGACCCGGCAGGATAGCCTGACCGGCGGCTGGTACGACACGTCGGGCCATTTCCTGTGGGTCGGCGATCGCACCCGGTTCGAGGGATCGGCACACATCGAGTTTCTGCGCGGGATCGGCAATCCGGTCGGCATGAAATGCGGCCCGAGCCTGGAGGCGGACGCGCTGCTGCGCCTGCTCGACACGCTCAACCCGAACCATGTCGCGGGACGGATGACGCTGATCACCCGCTATGGCCACGACAAGATCGAGGCGCATCTGCCGAAGCTGGTGCGCGCGGTGAAGGAATCGGGGCATCCCGTCGTCTGGTCGTGCGACCCGATGCACGGCAATGTCATCAAGACGCCCAACGGCTACAAGACGCGCCCGTTCGAGCGCATCCTTGCCGAAGTGCGCGGCTTCTTTGCCGTGCACCGCGCCGAGGGCACGCATGGCGGCGGCATCCATATCGAAATGACCGGGCAGAATGTCACCGAATGCACCGGCGGCGCGATGGACGTGACCCAGATGGATCTCGCCGACCGTTATCACACGCATTGCGACCCGCGCCTGAACGCGGGGCAGTCGCTCGAGCTGGCATTCCTGCTCGCCGAGATGCTCAATCAGGAAATGAGCGAGCGGGCGAAGCAGGCAGCGTAAATCCAGCCGCGTCATGGCGCGCGCAGCGAAGCAATCCAGAGCCCGCGTAAACCGCTCTGGATTGCTTCGCTTCCGCAAAGCGGAAGTTTATCCTGAGCGCCTGCAAGGCAGTCGAAGGGCTCGCAATGACGCGCTAAAGGATTATTTCCCCGGCCAAGCCTTCACATCGGCGAACGCCCGCCCCAGGCCGACATGCAAATCGGCATCCTCGGCCGCGCCGCCCAGCGGGATCTGGTCGCTGAAATTGTCGTTCGGACCGTGATAATCGCCGCCCAGAAACGCCTGGAGCAGCGGCATGTCCGAAAAACTGCCGCCGACCATCAGCGACGTCACGCCCCTGGCACCCAGCGCCCAGCCATCCTGCCGCTGGATGAAGGCATCGGCCTCGCCATCCTCATCCAGCTTCCGGCCGAGCCTGGTTGCCACCTGACGCACCACCGCATCATAGGCAGGCTTGCCGCGACCAATCGTCGCGACCGGGGTGCCGCGCGGCGAAATCGCGATCGTGTCGACGTTCAGCGCGACGGTGATGTCGGACAGCGGCACGACCGGATGGCTGGCGAAATAATGCGCGCCGAGCAGGCCTTTTTCCTCGGCCGTCGTGGCGAGGAAATAAATGTCGCGGTCGGGGCGCGGGCCCGATGCCAGCCGCTTGGCGACCTCGATCAGCACCGCGATGCCGCTCGCATTATCGACGGCGCCGTTGCAGATACGGTCGGCGTCGCCATCCTTGCCGCAGATGCCCAGATGGTCCCAATGGCCGAGGAACAGCACCGCCTTGCCGTCGGGCTTCGCGCCGGGCAGCTTGGCGATCACATTGTTGCTGGCAAAGGGACGAAGCGCCGATTGGGTGGCGAGGTCGGCGGTTACCGGCAGCGCGATCCCCTTATAGTCGGGTGATTTCGCCGCTTCGCGCGCTGCGGCGCCGTCCTGCCCAGCCTTTTTGAGCAGTGCGTCGGCGGCCTCGAGCGACAGGAAGCCGCTGACCGGCGCCCCCGGTTTGGCATCGGCCAGCCGCATCGCCGTGCTGCCCGCGCTATCGCGCAGCTGCGCCCACGGCACCGCGTCGGTCGCGATGACCAGCACCGCCGCGGCGCCCGCGTCGGCGAGCATCTGGCGCCGCTCGCGGTAGCGCGGCAGCTTGTCGCCGAACGGCGCATTGTCGAACAAAAGGATCGCCAGCTTGCCGGCGACATCGGCATTGACCTTGCCCACGCCATCGACCCCGTAACCGACGAAAACCGCGGGAACGTCGGTCAGCGCGACCGACGCCTCTCGCCCGGTCAGGATGATGCCGTCATCCTCGATGGCAAAGTCGCGGCCATGCACCTTGAACCTGGCGGTGCCGCTCACGGCCGTGCTCTCGACGAACGGCACGGGCTGGAGCCACGGCGTCGGGCTGCCCGGCACCGCCTCAAGCCCCGCCTTGGCCAATTCGCCGACGATATAGGCGATGGTGCGATCCTCGCCGTCGGTTCCCGGCGCGCGACCTTCGAACGCATCGCCCGCCAATATCTTCATATGCGCGGCCAATTGCGCCTCGGTGACCGGCGCGTCGGCTTTGGCAGGCGCCGCGAAAGCGGCAGAAGGCAGGCAGGCGATGAGGGCGACGACCGCGATAGCGGTGGGGAAACGAATGATCTTCATGGGGCTGGCGCATGGCATTTCCACCCCGGTCAGGCAAGGCGCGTTCGTCGAACGACGAACGCCCGCCACGTTCGTCATCCCGGCGCAGGCCGGGATCTCGACCTCGAGTCCGAATGCACCGGTGAGATCCCGGCCTGCGCCGGGATTACGATAGCTAGGGGTTGGCCCGCGCCAGCAACGCCCGCGCCGCCGCGACGTGCATATCCTCGATCATCCGCCCGTCGTGGCGCTGCGCCCCGCCCGTCGCCGCCGCAACCAGCGCCTCGGCGGCGGCAATCTCGCGCGCGGACGGGGCAAAGGCGGCATTGCACGGGTCGACCTGCGACGGGTGGATCAGCGACTTGCCGTCGAACCCCAGCCGCCGTCCCTCGGCTGCTTCGGCGGCGAAGCCTGCGGCATCGTCGATCGCATTGTAAACCCCGTCGAAGCCCCACACCCCGGCCGCCCGCGCCGCCAGCACGATCGCCTGGATCGCATGGCTCATCGCGCCGCGATCCATCCCATCGGGCAGCTTCAGTTCATGCGCCAGATCATTGAGTCCCGCGATCAGCCCGGCGACCGCGGGGTCGGCGGCGATGTCGCGCGCGGCATAGATCGCCGTGGGCGTTTCGATCATCGCCAGCACCGGCAGGCCCAGCCCGCGCACCGGCCCCAGATCGGCGGGCGCATCGACCTTTGGCAGCACCACGGCGTTGAGCGTCAGGTCGGCGATCGCGTCGATATCCGCCGTCTGCTCGGCCGTGCCGGTCGCATTGATCCGCACCGCGACGCGCTTGCCCGGAAAGCCCGCCATCACCGCAGCGCGCATCGCCGCGCGCGCTTCGGCCTTGCGATCCGCGGGCACTGCATCCTCCAGATCGATGATCAGCATGTCGGCGGCCAGCCCGGCCGCCTTTTCCAGCGCGCGGGCGTTCGATCCGGGAACATAGAGCAGCGAGCGGGGCGCGAAACTGGTGTCGGTCATGCGCTTTTGTCTGGCGCAATGCGGCCGTTCTCGCAATAAAGGAGTGCGGCCCGAAGGTCGGCATCGCAGAGGGGATTTTCGATGGACTATTGGTTTCCGATCGCACTCGTCGTGCTCGCGGCGGTGTTCCTGCTGTGGGCGCTGACCCCGGTTCGCCAGGGTTTCAGCTATACGATCGAACGCTTCGGCCGCTACACCCACACCGCGCAGCCGGGCCTGAACTTCATCATGCCGATCTTCGACCGCGTCGGGCGCAAGGTCAATATGATGGAACAGGTGCTCGACATTCCCGGCCAGGAAATCATCACCAAGGACAATGCGATGGTCGCCGTCGACGGCGTCGTCTTCTTTCAGGTGCTCGACGCTGCCAAGGCGGCGTATGAAGTCAGCGACCTGTATCTGGCGATCATGAACCTGACGACGACCAACCTGCGCACCGTGATGGGGTCGATGGACCTCGACGAAACGCTGTCGAAGCGCGATCATATCAACGCGCGGCTGCTGGTGGTGGTCGACGAGGCAACGACGCCTTGGGGGGTCAAGATCACCCGCGTCGAGATCAAGGACATTCGCCCCCCCGCCGATATTTCGAACGCAATGGCGCGCCAGATGAAGGCCGAACGCGAAAAGCGCGCCAACATCCTCGAAGCTGAGGGCATGCGGGCGTCGGAAATCCTGCGCGCCGAGGGCGAAAAACAGGGCCAGATCCTGCAGGCCGAGGGCCGCCGCGAAGCCGCCTTCCGCGACGCCGAAGCGCGCGAACGCGAAGCCGAGGCCGAAGCCAAGGCGACGCAGATGGTGTCGGACGCGATCGCGGGCGGCAACGCGCAGGCGATCAATTATTTCATCGCGCAAAAATATGTCGAGGCGGTCAGCCAGTTCGCGATCAGCCCGAACAGCAAGACGATCCTGTTCCCGGTCGAGGCGACGCAGCTGATCGGCACGCTGGGCGGCATCGGCGAGCTGGCCAAGGACGCGTTCGAGCGCGGCCCGACGCCGCCGACCACGCCCGGAGTGCGCTGAGATGCCCGATTGGCTGTCCAACATGGCACCGCACTGGGCGTGGCTGACCGTCGGCGTGCTGCTGTGCGCCGCCGAAATCGTCGCGCCGGGGTTTTTCCTCGTCTGGCTGGGCGTCGCGGCGATCGCGACCGGCGTCCTCGCCTTTCTGCTCCCGATCGGGGTGCCGATGCAGCTCGGCGTGTTCGCCGTGCTCGCCTTCATCGCGCTCTATGGCGCGCGCCGCTGGCTCAAGGCCAACCCGATCGTATCGACCGACCCGCTGCTCAACCAGCGCGGCGGGCGGCTGGTCGGCGAAGTGCTGACGCTGGTCACCCCGATCGAAAACGGCCGCGGGCGGGCAAAGGTCGGCGACGGCGAATGGCCGGTGCGCGGGCCGGACGCTGCCGAAGGGACGCGGGTCCGGGTGGTCAGCGCCGACGGAGGGGTGCTGGTGGTCGAGGCGGCTTAGAGATTTCGACAAACCTCGTCATTGCGAGGAGCCGAAGGTGACGCGGCAATCCAGAGCGTGCGGTAACCGCCCTGGATTACTTCGCTTCGCTCGCAATGACGATCAAGGTTATCCGCCCTTTGGCCGCCCATAAATCGTTACCACATGCCCCAGCGCATCGCTGTCGCCGATCCGCCGAAACCCCAGTTTTGCCGCCACCCGCTCCGACGCGTCGTTGCCCGGATCGATGATGCAGCGCACTTCGGCGGCATCGAGGTTGGCATCGGCCCAGCCGAGCGCCGCGGTCATCGCTTCGGTCGCATAGCCAGCGCCCCAATGGTCGGCGTCGAACGCCCAGCCCGCCTCGGGCACACCTTCGAGTTCGGGGATGCCGCGGCCGAAATAGGACAGGCCGCCCATGCCGACCAGCGCGTCGGTCGCCTTGTCGGCGAACACCCAGTAACCGAAACCCATCACCGGCCACAGCCCCGCCGCGCTCAGAAACTTGCCCCAGCTGACATCGGGCGCACGCGGCTCGCCGCCAATGAAGCGGGTCACGCGTTCGTCGGCCCACATCGCGATATGGACGTCCTTGTCGGACAGGCGGCCGGGGCGCAGGCGCAGGCGGTCGGTCTCGATGACGGGGGCGATGCTGAACATGGGCCGGGGTGTGCCGAAGCGCGCCCGGCGGGTCAATCGGGGATCAGATAATGGTCGAACAGGTCGTGCAGCACCGCCTTGCCATCGACCTGTTGCTTCGCCCGCATCACCGCGAGGCTATCGACGCGGGTCAGCACATCGACGTGACGCAGCACGACATGATAATGCGGCCGGTCGTTGAAATCGTGGAACAGCAGGATACAGTCGGGCTTGCAGTGGATGATCGCCTGCAACAGGCACGCCACGCGAAAGCGCCCGTCGATCAGCACCGCGTCGGGGCTGCCGCCCATGCCGCGCCAGATTTGCGTGTGGTACCGCGGCCAGTCGCGCAGGCGGCTTTCATCGGCGGGATAGCCCCATTCGCCCACCGGGCCGATGTCGATATGAACCGGCGTGAATTCGACCGCCTCCTGCGCAATATCGGCCTGCACCTTCGCCAGCCAGGCCGCATCGCTGTCGACGCTGACGATCCGCCGCACCTGCCGCGCCGCTACCCGCGTGCTCCCGCCACAACCGAATTCGAGCAACGATGACAGGCCTGCCAGTTGCAGCTCGAGCTGCGTAACTTCCGCCGCGGTCATCTGTGGTTGCATGGTCCCCTCCACCGATCAGGGGATATGGGACGCGGCGCGCGGCGTCCAGTCCGGCGAAATCACGAATATCCGTTTCGGGGGTGGGGAGCGGACGTTGCCGATCCTCCCCGGAACGGGGAGGGGGACCAGCGAAGCTGGTGGAGGGGCACCATCGGTTTGCCTTTCCGCAGAGGTTATGCTTCGCGGCGAGGTTCCCGGAAAAGTGGACTCAACCGTTCCGATGCTGCGTAAACCGCCTGTGCCCCTCCACCACCCTTCGGGTGGTCCCCCTCCCCCGTTGGGGGAGGATCGCTTATGTCCGCTTCCGGTCCCTAACCGCCAAGAAGGATCAAGCCGCCGCCGCCACCCTATCCGCCATCGACGCCTGCGCCGGCATCACCGCATCGGCATAATCGCTTTCATACAGCTTGATCAGCGCGCGGTCGTCGTGGTTCCACGGGTGGAAACCGGGCAGGAAATAGCTGAGCCACGGCAGAAAGCTTTTGCGCAGCACCCCCGGCGACCCGAGCAGATACCACCAGATGCGCGCCGTGACGCGCCAGCCGGTCAGGCCGTCCTGTTTCAGCAGATTCTTCATGCCCTTGATCCGCTTCGGCCAGAAACGGCTGGTGACGAGCAGCATCATGATCGATTTGGCGCGCCACCGCTTGAACCGGCTCCAGTCCTTCGTCGCGTGCAGCCAGGTGTCGTACGCGACGCCCTTATGCTCGATCTCTTCGATCGCATGCCATTTCCACAGCGCCGCCCATTCGGGCTCGGCGCCCGCATACATGCTCTCGTCGCGCAGCATCACCGACGCCATCATCGCGGTATAATGTTCCAGTGCGATCGTCGCCATCAGGTTGACGATCTGCGGTCGCTGTTTGATCAGATCGAGCACCTGGTTGACGTCGGCTTCCAGCTCGCTGAGGTCGTATCCTGCCTCCGCCGCCTTTTTGTTGAACACGACATGCTCGCGGCTGTGGATCACTTCCTGCTGGGTAAAGGCGCGGATTTCGCGCGCCAGCTTTTCGGGCACGCCGTCGCGGTGCGCCTTGACCGCTTCGATGAACATCGCCTCGCCGCGCGGAAAGGTCACCGACAGCGCGGTGTGGAACGCCGATGCGATCGGGTCGCCGTTCAGCCACCAGCGACCCTGTTTGTCGTCGCGGCCAAAACGCATGTCGCGCGGGGTGATCGACAGGTCGGCGGGAGTCGGAGACAGGGAAAGGCTGGACATATGGATCATACCGTCGAAAAGGGGCGATGGGGAATTGAATAGGGTTTACTTACATATATGTCAATAGTGAAGAAGCGCCTGAGTCCCGAGGAAAGCCGCTCGGCCGCGCTGCACGCGGCGCGCGAAATATTGATCGAAACCGGACCGGCAGCCGTAACGCTGAAAGCCGTGGCGGGTCGCATCGATCGCACCCACGCCAATTTGCTTCATCATTTCGGCAGCGCCGCGGGGCTGCAAAAGGCGCTCGCTGCCTATCTGGCGGAAACCGTGTGCGCGACGATCGGCCGCAAAATGGCCGAATCGCCGCCGGGCGAGCGCAATGTGCGCGAGATCGTCGACCTGGCATTCGATGCCTTCAACAGCGGCGGCGCCGGGGCGCTGGCAACCTGGATGGCCGCGACGGGCAATGAAGATGCGCTCGACCCGATCGTCGAGGCCATCCACCGTCTGATCGACGGCATGGCCCCCGACGCGCATGAAAAGCGGCTGATGCATGAAGACACGCTGGCGCTGGTGCTGATGGCGCTGGGCGACGCCCAGATGGGCGGCCCGATGGCCGAGGCGCTCGATCTGCCGCGCGACACCTCGCGCGTCCTGGCGACCGAACTGATCACCGGCCGCATTGCCAAATTCTGGGCGGAGCAAAACGCCCGATAAAAACGGCGGCCTCGAAACATCGAGACCGCCGTTTCCGTCCTTCTCGCGGAGGGCGGGAGAAGGCCTTAGCTGGCGTTCAGCTGATGCTTGAGCGCCGACATCTGGTCATGACCGTCGCGGACCGAGGCGAAGCTGGTCTGGATCAGCTGCTGAACCACCGGGTCCAGATCGCCGTTCTTCAGCGCGCTTTCGAATTTTGCCTTGATATGATCCTCGCCGCGCTCGACCTCGGCCACCACCGCCGAATCGTCGCGATCGCCGGTCAGTGCGTCGCGCAGACCCAGAAACGCGCGATGCGCCGATGCCAGCACCGTGCCGTCGTCTTCGGGATCGCCACCCAGCTCGCGGACCTTGGCCTGAAACGCGGTCACGATGCTCTGCCGCTCGTTGGCGCGGTTCAGAAAGATTTCCCGAAACTGCGCAGCGTTCGCCTCTTCGGCCGCCTTGCGATAGCCATCGACGCTGTCGAGCGTGGTGGCGATCAGCGAATTGAGCGTGCTGACATTCTTGTTGTCAAACATTTGAAATCCTTTCGATAAAATAGGGACAAGCGTTGCGCAACGGCTTGCTCATTCAACGAGCGTCGGTGCGTAAAGTTGCGTCGGTCTGGCGCACGGCCAGCGCATTTTATCGACCGCATCGCTGGCGAATCACAAAACTGGCCATTTCGGCGCGCTGCGACTAAAGGGTGCGCAACCCAACCACATCGTCCGTGCCGAGCGACGTCGCCAGCGGCGACGCCGCGGCATGAACAGGGATCATCGCCGACGCCGCTCCCAGCGCTGCCAACGCGATGTTTCCGCTCCAAAGGTTTCCCATGCATTTCCTCGATCAAGCCAAGATTTTCATCAAGTCGGGCGACGGCGGCCCCGGTGCCGTGTCGTTCCGCCGCGAAAAATATGTCGAATATGGCGGCCCCGACGGCGGCAATGGCGGCAAGGGCGGCGACGTGATCTTTGAAGCCGTCGCCGGGCTGAACACCCTGATCGACTTTCGCTATACCCAGCATTTCAAGGCGAAGCGCGGCACCCCCGGCGCGGGGCGCGACCGCACCGGCGCGGGCGGCCCCGACCTCGTCATCCAGGTGCCGATCGGCACCCAGATCCTGGATGACGACGAGGACCGCAGCCTGCTCGCCGACCTGACCAAGGAGGGCGAACGCCTCGTCTTCCTGCGCGGCGGCGATGGCGGGCGCGGCAACGCCAGTTACAAGACCAGCACCAACCGCGCCCCGCGTCAGCACGGCCCCGGCTGGCCGGGCGAGGAAATGTGGGTGTGGCTGCGGCTGAAATTGCTCGCCGACGCGGGGCTGGTCGGGCTGCCCAACGCGGGCAAATCGACCTTCATCAACGGCGTCACCAATGCGCAGGCCAAGGTCGGCGCCTATGCCTTTACCACCCTGCGCCCGCAGCTCGGCGTCGTCAGCCACAAGGGCAATGAGTTCGTCGTCGCCGACATCCCCGGCCTGATCGAAGGCGCCGCCGACGGCGCCGGGGTCGGCGACCGGTTCCTGGGTCACATCGAACGCTGCCGCGTGCTCCTCCACCTCGTCGACGCCAATGACGAGGATGTCGCGACCAGCTACCGCATCGTCCGCGACGAATTGGAGGCCTATGGCGCCGATCTGGTCGACAAGCCGGTGATCGTCGCGCTCAACAAAATCGACACGCTCGACGACGAACTGGTCGCGGCGCTGTCCGCCGAGCTTGCTGAGGAAAGCGGGCATCCGGTGATGGCGCTGTCAGGCGCCAGCGGCGCGGGTGTGCCCGCGGTGCTAGACAAGCTGCTCGAAATCATCGTCGGCGACAAGGCGGGCGAAGATCCCGGCGACGACGCCGACGCAGGGTGGTCGCCGGTTTAGCATCCTGATTTCAGGAACGAATTGGGCCGGAATGCCTTGTAGCATAAACAACAAGGAATTCCGGATGTTCTCCCACCCCCGTGCGATCAGGTTTCTGCTCTGCGTTGCGCCCATTCTCGGCGTCGCCGCCTTTCCGGCCCATGCGCAGGACACGGCCAACGGCGCCGAAAAGCGCACCCGCGTGATCCTGGGGCCGCAACTGTCGCCGTCATGGCCGGGGTCGAAGGAGCTGTCGATCGGCCCCTATGTCGATGTCTCGCGTGAGCGCGTCGGCACCGAATTCACCTTTGAGGCCGCTGACGAGAGCTTTGGCGGGCCGCTTATTCAAAGCGGAAACTTTGCGTTCGGACCGTCGCTGGGCTTCATCGGCAAGCGCACCGCCGCCGACATTGGCGCCGACCTGCCCAAAGTCGGCTTTTCGTTCGAGGTCGGCGGCTTTGCGCAGGTCAACCTGACCCCCGCCGTCCGCGTCCGCGTCGAGGGCCGCAAAGCGGTGAGCGGCCACAAGGGCTGGGCGGGCGAGGTCAGCGCCGACTATGTCGCGCGTCAGGGCGATGACTGGCTGTTCTCGATCGGCCCGCGCGTGACGCTGGGCGATGCCAAATATAAAAACGCCTATTTCGGCGTCACCCCCGCTGCCGCCGCGACCTCCGGCCTTGCCGCCTATGACGTCGATGGCGGCATCCAGTCGGTGGGCGTCACCGCGGGCTATCACCGGATGCTCGGTCGCCGCTGGGGCGTCGCCGTTTACGGTCGCTACGACCGGCTGGTCGGCGACGCCGCCGACTCCCCGATCACGCGCCAGCTCGGCAGCCGCAGCCAGCCGTCGGTGGGCGTCGCGCTGAGCTACACCTTCGGGGGCGGGCGCTGATCGGCGTTGCGTGCCGCGACGGCGGGTAGCGACCGGTAGCGGACATGAGCGATCCTCCCCCAACGGGGGAGGGGGACCACCCGAAGGGTGGTGGAGGGGCACAGGCGGTTTACGCGGCGCTAGGTTGAGAAGCCCATTTCTTGGGATGTCGCTGTCGCGCACTATGTCAGCGGCAAGGCAAACCGCCTGTGCCCCTCCACCAGCTTCGCTGGTCCCCCTCCCCGTGCCGGGGAGGATCGGCTACGTCCGCTCCCCACCCCAAACCCGCCGTCGACCAAAGCCCGAAAATATCGCTTTCCTACTTTTTTCCGACAACATAGCCTCCCATCAATCCTCATCCTCCCTCCCCATCGCCCGCGATGCTCCACCCCTTGCAGGGTCGATGCAGTGACAAGTTTGACAACTTTGGAATAAAATTGCGCCAGCCGACGCCCCCACGACATTCGCATTGGCGACGACGATGCATCGCGCTATCGGCGGCGCGATGAGCCTGTTCCCGCCCGCCGCCTGTTCGCGTCTGATCGTCAAGATCGGGTCGGCGCTGCTCGTCGACCCCGCTGGCGCGGTGCGGCGCGACTGGCTCGCCGGGATCGCCGCCGACATCGCCGAACGGACGCGCGCGGGGCAGCAGGTCGCCGTCGTGTCATCGGGTGCGATCGCGCTTGGCGCGCGGCGGCTCGGATTGGCGAAGGGCGGCCGCGGGACGCTGGAGGACGCGCAGGCCGCTGCGGCGACGGGCCAGATCGCGCTGTCGCAGGTGTGGGCCGATGTGCTGGGCGGCGAAGGGCTCACCGCGGCACAAATATTGGTAACGCTCGACGATCTGGAAGACCGGCGGCGCTATCTCAACGCCGCCGCGACGCTGGATCGGCTGCTCACCCTGGGGGTCGTTCCGATCATCAACGAAAATGACAGCGTCGCGACCGAGGAAATCCGCTTTGGCGACAACGACCGGCTGGCGGCGCGCGTCGCCCAGGCGGCAGGCGCGAGCGGCGTCGTCCTGCTCTCCGACATCGATGGCCTTTACGATCGCAACCCGGCGCACCCCGGCGCCAACCATATCGCGCGGATCGAGCGCATCGACGCAGGCGTCGAGGCGATGGCCGACACCCGATCGGCGTCGGGCATGGGATCGGGCGGCATGGTGTCGAAAATCGCCGCGGCGCGCATCGCCAACGCCGCGGGGGCGCATCTCGCCATCGCCTCGGGACGCGTCGACCGGCCGCTGTCGACCGCGGCGCGCCACAGCCTGTTCGTCGCCGAAAAGGGCGCCAGCGCGCGCAAGGCGTGGCTGGCGGGCGGGCTGACCGCCAAGGGGCGGCTGACCATCGACGCCGGCGCGGCGCGGGCGCTGCGCGGCGGCGCCAGCCTGCTCGCGGCGGGGGTGAGCGGCGTGACGGGCGCCTTCGCCCGCGGCGACGTGCTCGACATCGCCGGTCCCGACGGCGCCGTGATCGCGCGCGGACTGTCCGAATATCCTGCGATCGATGCTGCAACCATCGTCGGCCTTGGCCGCGACGCGCAAGAGGCGGCGCTGGGCTATGCGCCAAGAAGTGCAATGGTCCACCGCGATCATATGGTGCTGCTGTGACCCGGTCCGTTCTGGCAATGACCGGGGCGACCGGCTTCGTCGGCGGCGCCACGATGCGGCAGGCGATCGACGCAGGCTGGCACATCCGCGCCCTCACCCGCCGTCCGCAGCCCGATCGCGAGGGCGTGACCTGGATTGCGGGCGCGCTCGACGACACCGGCAGCCTGGCCGAGATGGCCGCGGGCAGCGACGTCGTCATGCACATCGCAGGGGTGGTCAATGTCCCGACCCGCGCGGCGTTCGAGGCAGGCAATGCCACCGCGACCGCCAATGTCGTCGCGGCGGCGCGCGATGCCGGGGTAACGCGCTTCGTCCATGTCTCGTCGCTGGCGGCGCGCGAGCCCGGCCTGTCCGACTATGGCTGGTCGAAGGAACGCGCCGAGGCCGCCGTGACCGCCAGCGGCCTCGACTGGACGATCGTCCGGCCGCCCGCGGTGTTCGGCCCCGGCGATACCGAAATGCTCGACCTGTTCCGCATGGCGCGCCGCGGCATCGCGCTGCTCCCGCCCCGCGGACGCATGTCGGCGATCTATGTCGAGGATCTGGCGCGGCTGCTCGTCGCGCTCGCCGCCGATCGCACCGCGAGCATCGGGGCGATTTACGAACCCGACGACGGCAGGCCGACCGGCTGGTCGCACCGGGGTTTCGCCCGGGCGATTGGCCGAGCGGTCGGCCGCCGCCGGATCGCAACGCTCGCGGTTCCCGGCGCAGTGCTGAAAGCCGGAGGCCGGATCGACAAGCTGGTGCGCCGCGACGGCGCCAAGCTGACCCCCGACCGCGCGCGCTATATCGCGCATCCCGACTGGGTTGCCGCAACCGGCGCGCAGCCCCCCGCCGCGCTGTGGCAACCCGAACGCGGCACCGACGACGCGCTCGCCGAAACCGTAAGCTGGTATCGCCGTGCCGGCTGGCTTTGATGTCGCCGATAGCGCCGGGTGCCCCGCCCGTCGAAGCGTGCATTGCCAACGGCGAGGCGCAACCCTAGGCTTACCGACATGACCGATACCACCGCCACCACCCCGAACGACCCCGCCGGCCCCTGGGCGATCCCCGTGCGCCGCCCGCTGCCCGGCGACGACAAGCCCAGATCGACGACCAGTTTCCCGCGCAAGGTGTGGAAACTGCTGGTCGCGATCAAGGACGCGCTCGCGCTGATCTTCCTCCTGCTGTTCTTCGTCGTGCTGTTCGGCTTGCTTGCGGGTCGCCCCAACGCCGGGCTGCCGGTCAGCGAAGGTGCGCTGCTGATCGAACTCGACGGCGTGGTCAGCGAACAACCCGCCGAGGTCGATACTGTCACCGCGCTGTCGGGCGGTAACCAGCTTCAGGAAATCCGCGTCCGCGATGTCGTGCATTCGCTCGAAACCGCCGCGAACGACAAACGCATCACATCGGTCGTGCTCGACCTCGACCGCTTCCTTGGCGGCGGCCAGGTTTCGCTCGCCGAAATCGGCACCGCGATCGACAAGGTCCGCGCCAAGAAAAAGCCGGTGCTGGCGTTCGCCACCGCCTACACGACCGACAGCTATCAGATTGCCTCGCACGCCAGCGAAATATGGGCCGACAGCGTCGGCGGGGTGGCGATCGCCGGTCCCGGCGGCTCGCGCCTCTATTACAAGGGGCTGATGGACCGGCTGGGGATCACCGCGAATATCTATCGCGTCGGCACCTTCAAAAGCGCCGTCGAACCCTTCCTGCGCAGCGACCAGTCGCCTGAAGCCAAAGAAGCCAACCTCGCTTATGCCAGCGTGCTGTGGGACAATTGGCTGAGCGACGTCAAAAAGGCGCGTCCGGCGGCCAGGATCGACGCGTATATCGCCGACACCGCGGGCGCGGTGCGCGCGGCGGGCAACGATCTGTCCAAGGCCTCGCTCGACGCGGGTCTGGTCGACAAGCTCGGCAGCCGCATGGCGTTCAACACCCGCGTCGCCGAAATCAGCGGCGCCTATGACGACAGCAAGCCGTGGGAATATAATGCAATCCCGCTCGAAAACTGGGTCGCCGCGAACCCGCCCGAACTGAAGGGCAGCGCCATCGCTGTCGTTCCGGTGGTCGGCGAGATCGTCGATGGCGAGGCGCCGACCGGGATTGCGGGCGGCACCACCATCGCGCAGCATATTCTGGACGCCGCCGCCGACAGCAGCACCAAGGCGATTGTCCTGCGCGTCGATTCGCCCGGCGGTTCGGTGCTGGCGTCCGAAGAAATCCGCCAGGCCTTGCTCGCGGCGAAGGCGAAAAAGCTGCCGATCGTTGTGTCGATGGCCAATGTCGCCGCATCGGGGGGTTACTGGATCGCGACCCCCGCAGACCGCATCTTTGCCGAGCCCGAAACGATCACCGGATCGATCGGCGTGTTCGGCATCCTGCCGAGCTTCGATCAGGCGCTCGCCAAGATCGGGGTCACCGCCGACGGCATCGCGACGACGCCGCTGTCGGGCCAGCCCGACGTGTTCGGCGGCGTCAACGACGAGTTTAACGCGCTGGCGCAGGCGAGCGTCGAGGACATCTATGCCCGCTTCACCGGGCTGGTCGCGAAAAGCCGCAAGCAGCCGCTGGAAAAGATCCAGGCGATTGCCGAGGGCCGCGTCTGGGCCGGCGGCACCGCGCGCCAGCTGGCGCTGGTCGATCAGTTCGGCGGCCTGCCCGAGGCGCTGGCGGCGGCGGCGAAACTCGCCAAGGTCGAGGGCGATTTCCACGCCAAATATTATGAAGAAGAACCGAGCGAATTTGCCAAGATGCTGGCGAATTGGGGCAAGAGCGAAGAGGAAGTCGCCGCCGCCCCGCGCGGCTGGTTCGGCATCGCGGCGATGAACCGCCAGCTGACCGAACGGCGGCTGGTGCAGGATATGGCGCTGCTCACCCAAACCGGGTCGGTGCAGGCCGCGTGCCTCGATTGCCGCGGCTACCTGCCCGCCGTGCCGCGGTCGGGCGCGGCCGAGGCGAAGGGGTTTTTCGCGACGGTGGCGCTGCTGCTCAAATAATTCCCCTCCCGCTTGCGGGAGGGGTTAGGGGAGGGCTTGTTCCAGCCACTTCCGTCGCGTGACATGCCCTCCCCCGACCCCTCCCAAATGGGAGGGGAGAAGAAATTACGCCGCCACTGCAACACCCTTCGCATGCTCCGCGATCGCATCCGCCAGCGTATCGACCAGCGCCAGCGGCAGGTCATGCCCCATCCCAGGGATCGTCAGCAACCGCGCGCCGGGAATGTTCTCCGCAGTGTCGCGCCCTGCAGCGAGCGGCACCAGCGGATCATCCTCGCCATGCACAACCAGCGTCGGCGCGGCGATTGTCTTCAGCAGGTCGCGCCGATCGCCGTCGGCGACGATCGCCGCCATCTGGCGCGCGACCCCCTGCGGATACCAGCCGCGTTCGAAATCGGCACGGACGCGGCGCTGGAGCCGCTCCTCGGCCGCCGGATAGGCCGGACTGCCGATCACCCGCGCCGCGCGCACCGAATAGGCGATCATGTCTTCGGGATCGCCGCTCATCGGCCGGTTCGCCAGCACCTGCATCGCTTCCTTGCGCGCGCGCGGCAGGCGGCGGTTGCCGGTGCTCGACATGATCGAGGTCAGCGACACGGTGCGATCGGGGTAACGCGCCGCGATATGCTGCGCAATCATCCCGCCCATCGACGCGCCGACAATATGCGCACGATCGATCCCCAGATGATCGAGCAGCGCGACGCCGTCGGCGGCCATGTCGGCGAGCGTGTAGGCCGAACGCACCGGAAGCCCCAACATCGATTTGACGACCATCCACTTGACGTTCGGCACCCCCGCCGCGTCGAAGCGCGTCGACAGGCCGACGTCGCGATTGTCGTAGCGGATGGTGCGAAATCCGTGCGCATTCAGCGCGTCGACGAACTCGTCGGGCCACAAGGTCAGCTGCCCGCCCAGCCCCATGACGAGCAGGATCGCGGGCGCGTCCTTCGGGCCCTTGTCCTCATAGGTAATATTGATGCCGTTGGCATTGGTCTGCGCGGTGGTCATGCTGCGGAAATCCTTTGGCCGATTTCCTGCACCATGCCGCAGTTGACGCGAACGTCAAGCCGCGCGCCTACGCCCCGGCTTTCGGATCGCGATAGGCGGGGAGCGCGAGCGACCAGCGGATCGCCGCACCGCGCAAGATGAACCCGGCGACCGCCCCGACCACCGCCGCCACCGGCGTGCCGGCGCCCAGCCACAGCAAAAGCAGGAACAGCCCCGACGCGAGCGCCGCCGCGGTCACATAAATTTCCGGGCGCACGATGATCGACGGCACCCCCGCCAATATGTCGCGAATGGTGCCGCCGACGCAGCCGGTGATGACGCCCATCAGCAGCGCCGGGGCGGGCGGCACCCCCCACGCCAGTGCCTTGGCGGTGCCGAACACCGCATAGGCGGCAAGCCCGACCGCGTCGGCCCATTCGAGCAATTGCCCCTGCCACCAGCGTTCCGGCGTAATCCACACGATCAGCGCGATGGCGATGCACACCGCCGCGATCGCGCCGTCCTGGACCCAGAACACCGGCGCACCGATCAGCAGATCGCGCACGCTGCCGCCGCCGACCCCGGTGACGAGTGCAAAAAAGGCCGCGGTCACCAGCGTCTGGCGCAACCGCACCGCCATCAGCGCGCCCGACAAGGCGAATACGCCGATGCCGGCCAGGTCGAGCAGGCGGACGAGGGTCTGGGGTTCCATCATCGGTCCCGTTCTTAGCCCCTCTCTTCCTCGTCATCCCGGACTTCGTCGGGATGACGAGATTGTCAAACGTGAATCGGCTTGCCGGTCACCGCCATCGCCGCTTCCTTCACCGCTTCGCTGTGCGTCGGATGCGCGTGGCAGGTGTAGGCGATGTCTTCGGACGTCGCGCCGAATTCCATCGCCTGCGCCGCCTGCGCGATCATCGTGCCTGCGACGCTGGCGATGCACCAGACGCCCAGCACGCGGTCAGTCTTGGCGTCCGCAATGATCTTCACGAAACCGTCGGGTTCGTGGTTGGTCTTGGCGCGGCTGTTGCCCGCCATCGGGAATTTGCCGACCTTGACCTCGCCCTTTTCCTTCGCCTGCTCTTCGGTCAGGCCGACGCCCGCGATTTCGGGCCAGGTGTAGACGACCGACGGGATGACATCATGGTTCACGATACCCGTCTGGCCCGCGATATTCTCGGCGCAGGCGATGCCCTCGTCCTCGGCCTTGTGGGCCAGCATCGGGCCGGGGATGACATCGCCGATCGCCCAGATGCCGGGCACCTGGGTGCTGAAATCATGGTCGGTTTCGATCTGGCCGCGCGCATTGACCGCGAGCCCCGCCTTGTCGAGCGCCAGCCCGTCGGTGTGCGGGCGCCGTCCGATCGACACCAGCACGACATCGGCCTCGAGCGTCTCCGCTTCGCCGCCCGCCGCGGGTTCGAGCGTCAGCACGGCCTTCTTGCCCTTCACCGCAGCGCCGGTGACCTTGGTCTTCAGCTTGAACTCGATGCCCTGTTTCTTGAAGATGCGGTTCGCATCCTTGCGGACGTCGGCGTCCATGCCGGGCAGGATCTGGTCGAGAAACTCGACGCAGGTGACCTTGGCGCCCAGGCGGCGCCACACGCTGCCCAGTTCGAGCCCGATCACGCCGCCGCCGATGACGACCATATGGTCCGGCACCTTGGCGAGTTCGAGCGCGCCGGTCGAATCGACGATGATCTGCTTGTCGTTATCTACATCGACGCCGGGCAGCGGCGTGACCGACGAACCGGTTGCGATGATGATGTTCTTGGCACGATAAGTCTTGCCCGCGATTTCGACGCTGTCCTTGCCGGTGAAGGCGGCATAGCCCTTCAGCCAGTCGACCTTGTTCTTCTTGAACAGGAATTCGATGCCGCCGGTCAGCCCCTTGACCGCATCGACGCGCTGCGCGTGCATCGCGGGCAGGTTCAGCTTGGGGGTCACATCGATCCCCATCTTCGCCATCGCGCCGTTGGCGGCTGCGTCGAAATATTCCGACGCATGCAGCATCGCCTTTGACGGGATGCAGCCGACGTTGAGGCAGGTGCCGCCGAGCGTCGCGCGGCCATCGGCGCACGCGGTTTTAAGGCCGAGCTGCGCGGCACGGATCGCCGCGACATAACCGCCGGGACCGGCACCGATGACAAGGACGTCGTAGTCGTAATCAGCCATTTTTCTTGTCCAGCTTGTGCTCGGGCTTGAGCCGCGAGCGATTAGAGTATCGAACTTCGAACGCAAAGGTCAGAAACAAACCGAAAGCCAAGATCATTGCGCCGACTGGACCGAGCATAATTGCGATGCTGTTCCAGTATATGAAGAGAATGATGACCGACAAGGACACAAAACCTTGAAAAATGGCTCGTTTCGTCATTGCCTTACAGATCGATCAGCAGCCGCGTCGGATCCTCGATCGCTTCCTTGATCGTCTTGAGGAAGGTCACCGCCTCGCGCCCGTCGATCAGGCGGTGGTCATAGCTGAGCGCCAGATACATCATCGGACGGATCACGATTTCGCCATTACGAACGACCGGGCGGTCCTCGATGCGGTGGAGGCCGAGCACCGCCGACTGCGGCGGGTTGATGATCGGGGTCGACATCAGGCCGCCGAACACGCCGCCGTTCGAAATGGTGAAGGTGCCGCCGGTCATGTCGTCCATCGTCAGCGTGCCGTCCTTGGCGCGCTTGCCAAGGTCGGCGATCGCCTTTTCGATCTCGGCAAAGCTCAGGCCGTCGGCGTTGCGGACGACCGGCACGACCAGGCCATTGGGGGCGCTGACCGCGACCGACACGTCGAGATAGTCGTGATAGACGATCTCGTCACCGTCGATCCGCGCGTTGACCGCCGGAATATCATGCGCCGCGAGCGCGACCGCCTTGGTGAAAAAGCTCATGAAGCCAAGGCGAACGCCGTGCTTCTTTTCGAACGTCTCGCGATATTTGTCGCGCGTCGCCATCACCGCCGACATATCGACGTCGTTGAAGGTCGTCAGCATCGCCGCCGTGTCCTGCGCCGATTTGAGCCGCTTGGCGATCGTCTGGCGCATCCGCGTCATCTTCACGCGTTCCTCGCGGCGCCCCGGCGCGCCGCTGGCGGCGGGTGCGGGCGCAGCGGCCGGAGCAGCGGCAGGCGCCGCCTCGGGCGCCGCATTGGCGGCGGCGAGCACGTCTTCCTTGGTCAGGCGGCCGTCCTTGCCGGTGCCCTTGATCTTGCTGGGGTCGAGGCCATGCTCGAGCACGAGGCGGCGCACCGCGGGCGACAGCGTTGTCACCATATCCTCGCTGGCGGTGGCGGGCGTCGGGGCGGCGGCCTCGGCCTTTGCGGCGGGCGCCGGGGTCGCTGCCGGTGCCGGCGCGGCGGCCTTGCCGTCACCGGCCTCGATCGTCGCGATCACCGCGCCGACGTTGACCGTATCGCCGACCGCGACGACCTGCTGGCCCATCACCCCCGCGACGGGCGAGGGCACTTCGACCGCGACCTTGTCGGTTTCCAGGCTGGCGATCGGCTCGTCGAGCGCGACGGCCTCGCCCGGCTGCTTCAGCCATTCGCCGATCGTCGCTTCGGTGACGCTTTCGCCCAGCGTGGGGACTTTGACTTCGGTGCTCATAGGTGCAGTTCCTTGGGGGTCTTATGCCTGGATCAGGCTTTATTCTTGCTGCGGCGAATTTCGGCCCGGACGCTCAGGCCCAGCGCGTCGGCGACCAGCGCCGACTGCTCGGTCTGGTGGCGGCTCATCAACCCCGTCGCGGGCGATGCGGCGGCGGCGCGGCCGGCGTAGCGCGGCCGCATGCCTTTCTTGCCCGCTTCGGTCAGCGCATCCTCGATCAGTTCGTTGACGAAGAACCAGCTGCCATTGTTGCGCGGTTCTTCCTGTGCCCAGACGACGTCTTCCAGCTTCGGCATCCGCTTGAGCCGCACCGCCAGAGGTTCGCCGGGGAAGGGATAAAGCTGTTCGATACGGATCACCGTCGTGTCGGTGAGCCCCGCGGCGTCGCGCGCTTCCATCAGGTCGTAACCGACCTTGCCCGAACACAGCACGACGCGCTTGATGTCGGCATCGGCAGGCGGCGTCCGGTCGGACATGATGCGGCGGAAATGCGCCTCGCCGATGAAGTCGCTGCGCTGCGACACTGCCAGCTTGTGCCGGAGCAGCGATTTCGGGGTCATGATGACCAGCGGCTTGCGGAACGGTCGCAGCATCTGGCGGCGCAGGACGTGGAAATAGTTCGACGGGGTCGAAATATTGCACACCTGGATGTTGTCGCCCGCGCACAGTTGCAGGAAGCGTTCGAGGCGCGCCGAGCTATGCTCGGGCCCCTGCCCTTCATAGCCATGCGGCAACAGCATCACGAGCCCGTTGGCGCGCAGCCATTTGGCCTCGCCCGACGCGATGAACTGGTCGATCATGATCTGCGCGCCATTGGCGAAATCGCCGAACTGCGCTTCCCACAATACCAGCGATTTCGGATCGGCCATCGCATAGCCATATTCGAACCCGAGTACGCCATATTCGGACAGCGGGCTGTCGAGCACCTCGAACCGGCCGTGCGGCACGGTGGTCAGCGGCACATATTTGCGCTCGTCCTTCTGATCGACCCACACCGCGTGGCGCTGGCTGAAGGTGCCGCGCCCCGAATCCTGCCCCGACAGGCGGACCTGATAGCCTTCGCTGAGCAGGGTTCCGAACGCGAGTTGCTCGGCGGTGGACCAGTCGAACACTTCCTTGTCGCTCTTGTCGGCGAACATCGCGCCGCGCGCGTCGATGACGCGGCGCAGCGTCTTGTGGACGTCGAGGTCGGCGGGGACCGTGGTCATTATGCGGCCGATCGAATCGAACAGCTTCTCGCTGACCCCGGTCGAGATATTGCGGCGCGCATTTTCGGGGTCGGCGGGAGCGTGCAGCCCCGACCAGCGCCCGGCGAACCAGTCGGCCTTGTTCGGCTTGTAGCTTTTGGCGCCCTCGAAATCATCTTCGAGCCGCGCGATGAACTCGGCACGGCGGGCGTCGGCCCAACCCGCGTCGATCACGCCTTCGCTTTCCAGCTTGGCGGCGCACAGCTGCGACACCGGCGGGTGCTTGCGGATGCGCTCGTACATGAGCGGCTGGGTAAACGACGGCTCGTCGCCCTCGTTATGGCCGAAGCGGCGATAGCACCACATATCGATGACGACGTCGCGCTTGAACTGCTGGCGAAAATCGATCGCGAGCTTGCAGGCAAAGGTCACCGCTTCGGGATCGTCGCCATTGACGTGGAGGATCGGCGCCATCACGCCCTTGGCCACGTCCGACGGGTAGGGCGACGAGCGCGCATATTGCGGGCTGGTTGTGAAACCGATCTGGTTGTTGACGATGAAGTGGATACAGCCGCCGGTGTTGTAACCGCGAATGCCCGAGAAGCCGAGGCATTCCCACACGATCCCCTGCCCCGCGAACGCTGCGTCGCCGTGGATCAGCACCGGTAGCACCTGTTCATGCTTGGTCAGGTCGTCGCGCACCACCTGCTGCGCGCGCACCTTGCCGAGCACCACGGGATCGACCGCTTCGAGGTGCGAGGGGTTGGGGACCAGCGACATATGCACCGACGCGCCGCCGAACTCGCGGTCGGTCGAGGTGCCGAGGTGATATTTGACGTCGCCCGAACCGCCGATGTCGTCGGGATTCGCCGATCCACCGGCAAATTCGTGGAAGATGATCTTGTACGGCTTTGCCATGACGTTCGCGAGCATGTTCAGGCGCCCGCGGTGCGCCATGCCATAGACGATTTCCCTGACCCCGTACTGGCCGCCATATTTGATGATGGCTTCCATCGCGGGGATCATGCTCTCACCGCCGTCGAGCCCGAACCGCTTGGTCCCGACATATTTTTTGGCGAGGAATTTTTCCCATTCCTCGGCCTCGATCACCTTGTTCAGGATGGCGCGTTTGCCCTCGACCGAAAATTCGATGATCTTGTCGGCGCCTTCCATCCGCTCCTGCAGGAACTGGCGTTCCTTCAGGTCGGCGATGTGCATATATTCCAGGCCGACATTGCCGCAATAATTGGCGCGCAGGATCGCGACGATCTCGCGCACCGTCGCGCGTTCGAGCCCGAGCGTCCCGCCCAGCCACACTGGCCGGTCCTGATCGACACCGGCAAAGCCATGATATTCGGGAGTCAGGTCGGCCGGCAGCTCGCGCTGGGTCAGCCCCAGCGGGTCGAGATTGGCGGCCAGATGCCCGCGCACGCGATAGGTGCGGATCAGCATCATCGCGCGGATCGAATCGTCCGCCGCGCGCTCGACCTCGGCGTTCGACAGCGGCGCGCCCGATTTCGCAGCGGCGGCCTTGACTGCAACCTGCATCTGCTGCGGATCGAGCGCGGCGGTCAGGTCGTCGCTGTCGATCTGCGGCCAGTTTTTCGGCGCCCAGCTGGGGCCGGCCTGCGGCTCATCGATGTCAAAGCTTTGTCGTTCGAGGTTCATTGTCTTTTCCATTCTCGAAAGAGAAATGGCTCCGGGGAGGATATGGGAGCAACGCCCGCCAACAACGACTGTTGCCAGCGGGCGCTTAAATCAAACGCGCTCTTTCAGCACCTCGACCAGCGTCGTGCCGAGTTCGGACGGGCTGGCCGACATCGTGATGCCCGCGGCTTCCATCGCCGCGATCTTGCTTTCGGCATCGCCCTTGCCGCCCGATACGATTGCCCCTGCATGGCCCATGCGGCGGCCCGGAGGTGCGGTGCGGCCCGCGATGAAGCCCGCCATCGGCTTTTTGCGGCCGCGCTTGGCTTCGTCGATCAGGAACTGCGCCGCCTGCTCCTCGGCGTCGCCGCCGATTTCGCCGATCATGATGATCGACTTGGTCGCCTCGTCGGCCAGGAACAGTTCCAGCACGTCGATGAAGTTGGTGCCGTTGACCGGGTCGCCGCCGATGCCGACCGCAGTCGTCTGACCCAGCCCCGCGTTGGTCGTCTGGAACACCGCTTCATAGGTCAGCGTGCCCGAGCGCGAGACGACGCCGACGCTGCCCTTGGAAAAGATGCTGCCGGGCATGATGCCGATCTTGCATTCGCCCGGGGTCAGCACGCCGGGGCAGTTCGGGCCGATCAGGCGCGATTTCGAACCGCTGAGGACGCGCTTCACCTTGACCATGTCGAGCACCGGAATGCCTTCGGTGATGCACACGATCAGCGGGATTTCGGCGTCGATCGCCTCGAGGATCGAATCCGCGGCGAACGGCGGCGGCACGTAAATGCAGCTCGCGGTGGCGCCGGTGGCGTCCTTCGCCTCGGCGACGGTGTCGAACATCGGCAGGCCGATATGCGTCGTGCCGCCCTTGCCCGGCGTCACGCCGCCGACCATCTGGGTGCCATAGGCCAGCGCCTGTTCGGTGTGGAAAGTGCCGGTGGCACCGGTCATCCCTTGCGTGATGACCTTGGTATTCTTGTCGATGAGAATGGACATTTACTTCTTCTCCACAGGAGGACCGACGACGAGACGAACGGCAGGAGCGTCGCGGGTGCCAGTCTTGGTAACGATAATGGGGTGCCTTTCGGCAAAGAACGAGGCCTCGCCCTTCTTATCGAACTTTATACCCTGCCAGGCCGAAACGAGCTCATCAAAGGCGGCCGCGCTTTCCAGTCTGGCGACAACGGCGCACATTCCCTCATTGCCTTTGCCGCTCATCAGGATAAGCGGCGCCCGTTTATCATGGCCGAAAATGGCTGGGTCGGCACTGGGTTTGCCGTCGATCTGCACGCGCTTCCAGCCCAAATGATCAAGTTTGCTGCTGTCAACGCCTTCCGCGGTGGCAACAAAGCAATCATTGTAGCTTTCATAAATGTCGGGCAGCGGCGCAACCGGCAACTGCGCGGCGGCCATCGACGAGAAGCTCGCCGATGCCACCGCAGCAATGACCAACTTATGCAAGGCTGGGATCCAGCGCCTTGCATGCGTCGAGCAGTTCCTTGACCGCATCGACCGACACCTGCAGGCCCGCCTTGTCGTCGGCATCGAGTTCGATCTCGACGATCTTCTCGACCCCGCCCGCACCGATCATCACCGGTACGCCGACATACAGGCCATCAAGGCCATACTGACCATCGACAAACGCGGCGCAGGGCAGGATGCGCTTCTGGTCACTCAGATAGGCTTCGGCCATCGCGATGCCGCTCGCTGCCGGGGCATAGAAAGCCGAACCGGTGCCGAGCAGCGCGACGATTTCGCCGCCGCCGCCGCGGGTGCGCTTGACGATCGCGTCGATCTTTTCCTGGCTCGACAGGCCCATCTTGACGAGGTCGGGAACGGGGATGCCGTTGACCGTGGAATAGCGGACCACGGGGACCATCGTGTCGCCATGACCGCCCAGGACGAAGGTGTTCACGTCCTTAACCGAGACGGCAAATTCGTCGGCGATGAAGTGGCTGAAGCGCGCCGAATCGAGCACGCCCGCCATGCCGACGACCTTGTTGTGCGGGAGCCCCGAAAATTCGCGCAGCGCCCAGACCATCGCGTCCAAAGGATTGGTGATGCAGATGACAAAGGCGTCGGGGGCGTTGGCCTTGATGCCTTCGCCAACGGCCTTCATGACCTTGAGGTTGATGCCGAGCAGGTCGTCGCGGCTCATCCCCGGCTTGCGCGCGACCCCGGCGGTGACGATGATGACGTCGGCGCCCGCAATATCCTTGTAATCGTTCGAGCCGGTGATTTTTGCATCGAAGCCCGCGATCGGGCCGACCTGCGACAGGTCGAGCGCCTTGCCCTGCGGCACGCCTTCGACGACGTCGAACAGGACGACATCGCCGAGTTCCTTTTGCGCGGCGAGCAGCGCCAGCGTTCCGCCGATATTCCCGGCTCCGATCAATGCGATCTTCTTGCGTCCCATGGCGCGCGGCACTCCCTTCCTGGCAAGCCCGGCAATGCTTCACAGACCGGCGGCACACGGGCTGAAAGTGCCATGTCGATCCCAAGACTGGGGTCGCCCCTACGCCGATTCCCTTAACGAAACAACCGCGAAAAGGCCAAAAAACCGCCTTTTTCTGCAAATAGTTCGCAATAACAATAAAGCGACTCAAGCGCCCACGCGCAGATGGGAATAGGTGGACAAAGTCGCAAGGTCGTGACAGCTTTTGGAACGGAGCGGTGCCGCAGGCGCGGGTTAACTCTCCTTTATCGCTGGGGTGCTAGGCGCGAGGGGATGACGCGGGCTATCATCAGTTTCGATACCGAATTGTCGGCCGGGCTGTACCAGCGCGGCGCCGATGCGCGCGCCAATTTCGACAGCTCGATCCTGGGCCGTTGCCGCGACGGCGATTTTGGCATAAATTTTCAGATGGACATGCTCGAACGCCACGGCCTGACCGGGGTGTTCTTTGTCGATCCGATGCCGGCGCTGGTTTACGGCCCCGGCGTCATCGACGCGATCGTCCGCCCCATCGTCGATCGCGGGCACGAGGTGCAGGTCCATATCCACACCGAATGGCTGGCGTTCGCGCGCTTCAACCCGGTGGGCCGCCTGACCGGGCGCAACATCGGCGACTTTCCGCTGGCGGCGCAAAAGAAGCTGATCGGGCTGGCGCGGGATATATTGGTTGGCGCCGGCGCCCCCAAACCGATTGCCTTTCGCGCCGGCAATTTCGGCGCCAACGACGACACGCTGCGCGCCCTGGCCGCGCTGGGCTTTGCGTTCGACAGCAGCTTCAACGGCGCGTGGCAGGGCCAAGGCTGTGACATCTCGCTCGACCCCGGGAACCTCGGCATGCGGCCGCACCACGGCATTGTCGAAGTGCCGGTCAGCGGCCTGATGGACCGCGCCAGCCGCTTTCGTCCGGCGCAGCTATGCGCGATGTCAGAAGAGGAAATGCGCGACGCGCTCGATCATGCCGCCGCGAGCGGCGCAATCCAGTTTTCCGCTTTCAGCCACAGTTTCGAATTGCTCAGCCGGGACCGCGCCGTCGCCAACCGGCTTGCCATTTCGCGGATGGAGGCGCTGTGCCGCGCCGTCGCCGACGACCCGCGGGTGACCAGCGGCGGCCTGGCCACCCTGCCCGCACCGCCAGCGCGTCCGCGTCGAATCCATGTTCCCGCCCCGCGGCCGCTGCGCACCCTGCGCCGGGTGATCCAACAGGGATTCGGCCATCTTGCCCACGAGGTGCGCTATGTCCGCGATGTCATCGCGGTAACGATCAACTCGTCACGCTGGGGAAAGATTGCCAGCGGTGTCCTGCTCGCCGTGGCTTAGGCCACGGAACCGGCGAACGCGCGTTCGAGGCGTCGAAATGGCGAAGACATCGCCTTCGCACGGCCGCCGCACATGGCGGTTCCATCTGCAAGGTCTGCGGAGGGGAGGTCGAAGCCATTTCGGCGTCCCTTCGGGATTTGACCGATTTTGTCCATGGCTGCGTCAGCGCGCCTTGGAATATATTCATATGCCTGCGTCCCGCTTCCTTGCCCTGAACAAAATCGCTTCAAACCTCGAACGCGCGTTCGCCGGTTCCGTGGCCTAACGCCAGATAGTCGTCCGACTGCATTTCGGACAGGCGGCTGGCCGTGCGCTCGAATTCGAACGCGCCATCGCCCTCGACATACAGCGCATCGGGCGTCGCCGCCGCGCTCGCCAGCAGCTTGACCTTATATTCGTACAGCGCGTCGATCAGCGTGACGAAACGCGCGGCTTCGTTGCGGTTCTCCGGTCCCATGCGCGGGATGCCGACGATGATCACGGTGTGAAAGTGGCGCGCGACCGCCAGATAGTCGGATGCCCCGCGCGCCTCGGCACACAGCCGTTTGAACGAAAAAACCGCGACCCCTTTCAGCGCCTTCGGCACATGCAGCGTCCGACCGCCGCCAAGGTCGAGATCGAGCGTCGGGACATGCGCGCGGTCCTCGGGCGGATAATCGGTCAGGCGGAAAAAGGCGGCCGACAGCGCGGCGCTCGCCGCCTCGTCGGCGGGAACGAACCAGCGCGCCCCATCGCCCAGCCGGTCGCGGCGGTAATCGGTGGGGCCGTTCAGTCCCATGACGTCGAGCTTCGCGTCGATCAGCGCGATGAAGGGCAGGAAATGTTCGCGGTTCAGCCCGTCCTTATACAGGTCCGACGGCGGGCGGTTCGAAGTCGCAACCACCGTCACCCCGCGATCGATCAGCGCCGTGAACAGCCGCGAGAGGATCATCGCGTCGGCGCTGTTGTTCACCACCATCTCGTCGAATGCCAGGCAGCGGATATTCTCGACCAGGGCGTCGGCGACAAGCGGGATCGGGTCGCCCGCCTCGCTTTTGCGCACCTCGCGCATCCGGGCATGGACGTCGAGCATGAAGGCATGGAAATGGACCCGCCGTTTGCGCTGGATGTGAAGTTGGTCGTAAAACAGGTCCATCAGCATCGATTTGCCGCGCCCGACCGCACCCCACAGATAGACGCCGCGAGGGCTCTCGGGCTTGCGCCCGGTCAGCCGCCAGAGCAGGCTGCCGCGCGGCGGCACCGCCTCCAGCTCGGCCTGCAACGCGTTCAACCGTTCGGCGGCGGCGCGCTGCTCGGCATCGGGCCGAAGCTCGCCGCCCGCGACAAGCGCGTCATAGGCCGACAGCACCGACATCAGCCGCGATCCTTGCTCGCTTTGCGAATGGTGCCCGCAAAGGTCAGGACAATATGGTCGTCGGCGGCGCCCTGCACGACCAGCCCGCGCAGGAATATCAGCCGCCCCGTCTCGCGCACCAGTTCGACCACCGCGTCCAGCGGCTCGCCAAGCCGGCCCGCGCCGACGAACTGCGTCGACAGGTCGAGCGTCACCGAATGACCGGCGTTGAGCGCGCCGAATTGGTGCGACGCCGCGAACAGCGCGATGTCGACCAGCGCCAGCGACACCGCGCCATGAACATTGTCGCCAAGGTTGCTGTGCTTGCGTGCGGGGATCATGCGCACCCGCGCACACGGGCGGCCATCGGAAGTCGGCGGCTCGACCCGCACCGTCAGCGGTTCGATGAAGCTGTTGAAACGGCTCGCGTTCTTGAGATCCCAGCTCAACCAGCCATCGTCCAACGCCTCGGCGCTGAAATGGTCGCGCCGCTTCGGTTCCTCGATCCCGTCATTCATGCCGTGCAATATCCGTCCAGTTTTCCCGCGCGGATCAGCCCGCCATAATAGTCTGCCATCGCTTTGGCCCGCACGCTGTCATCGCCGATCCACCGCGACGCGCCCACGAGCCAGCCCGCCGAACAGCCCTCAAGCGCGCCCGCGCCGCGCGCGCAAGCGATAAAATCGCCAAAGGCGGCGCGCCAGCGATGGAAATCCGCAATCGGCATGATCGGACCGTGCCCCGGCACCACCTGCTCGGCGCCCGATGCGACGACATCGTCCAGCGCCTTTAACCAGCCCTCGGGGCAGGCGGTGTCGAGGAACGGCGCGGGGACGGTGACCAGATCGCCGACGATCGCGCGCTTCTGGTCCGCGTCGTAAAGCCACAAGTCGCGTGTCGTCGCCGCCCGGTATGCGATGCGCAGCGACAACGGACGGCCCGCGATCGTCAGGTCGCGCGGTTCATCGACGATCACATCGGGCCGCAGTTCGGCCCCGCGCGCGATGGTCGCAAGGTCGCCCTCGACATCGGCGCGTGCCGCGGCGGGCAGCGTGCCGTCGGCGAGCGCGCGGCGCGACGCCGCGGCGCTGGTCGCCAGGAAACCGCCAAGCGCGCCATCGATCGCCGAGGTGCCATAGACTTTGACCCCGGGATGCGCCGCCCTCAGCGCTGGATTGCCGCTGACATGATCGAGGTGCCAGTGCGTGTTGACGATCGCGACAAGCGGGAAGCCAAGCCCGCTGAGCCCTTGCCGGATCGCTGTGAGATGCTCGGCACTGCGGCCCGTGTCGACGAGTATCGAACCTTCGGGTCCATAGAGGATCACGCTATTGCCATCGGGCGAGCGGCCCGACGCGAAGCTGCCGCCGATCAGGAAGGTCGCCCCACCGATGCCATGTGCATAGGTGCGGGGCGCGGGAACGGTTTCGACTGCGGGCTTTGCCGTGCAGGAAGCGAGCGCCAGTGCGGCGAACGCCCCCCAGCGCATCAGACTTGCCGCTCAGCTTCCAGCTTTTTGATCTCGGCGATCGCGCGCGCCGGGCTCAGCCCCTTGGGGCAGGCGTTCGAGCAGTTCATGATCGTGTGGCAGCGATAAAGGCGGAAGGGATCTTCCAGCTCGTCGAGACGCTCGCCGGTCATTTCGTCGCGGCTGTCGGCGAGCCAGCGATACGCCTGGAGCAGGATCGCGGGGCCCAGGAACTTGTCGCTGTTCCACCAATAGCTGGGGCAGCTGGTCGAGCAGCAGGCGCACAGGATGCACTCATAAAGACCGTCGAGCTTTTCGCGCTCGGCGGGCGACTGGAGGCGTTCCTTGCCGCTCGGCGTCGTCGTCTTGGTCTTCAGCCACGGTTCGATCGAGGCATATTGGGCATAGAAATGGGTGAAGTCGGGGACCAGGTCCTTGATGACATCCATCGCCGGCAGCGGGGTGATGGTGATCGCGCCCTTCAGATCCTCGATCGCGGTGGTGCAGGCAAGCCCGTTCTTGCCGTTCATGTTCATCGAACAGCTGCCGCAAATGCCCTCGCGGCACGACCGGCGAAAGGTCAGCGAGCTGTCTTGCTCGCTCTTCATCTTGATCAGCGCGTCGAGCACCATCGGCCCGCATTTCTCGGTATCGATCTCGAAAGTGTCGAAACGCGGATTTTCGCCGCTGTCGGGGTCGTAGCGATAGACTTTGAACGTCTTGACCGCGGCCGCACCCTCGGCCTTGTGGACCTTGCCCGCCTTTTGCGGGCGGCTGTTCTTGGGCAGGCGAAATTCGGCCATGTCGCGGGCTCCCTTGGCAATTGCGGGCTGACTAGACCCGATTGACCGGGACGACAAGGGGGTGATGCGGGGTCGAAAGCGCGAAAGCCGCTGGCAGGCGCGCAGGCAAGGCGCTAGGGCGGCAGCGATGAGCGAAAGCGCCGCCCAACCCGCCGTCACCAGCCGCAGCGTCGCACGCGGGCTTGGCACTACGGTGCTCGCGCGGCTGGGCGCGGTCGTCGAAATCGTCGCGCAGCCGCTGTATGTGCTGATGTTCGGGCTTGCAGGCTATGGGCTTTACGCGGTGCTGTGGGCGACGATCAACCTGCTCGAGAATATCTTCGACCTGGGCATGACCAGCGCGATGCAGCGCACCGTGCCGCAATCGGCGAGCGATGCCGATGCGGCGGCGGCGCTGCGCACCGCGATGATCTTTGGCGTCGGTCCGTGTATCATCGTCGCGGCGCTGATCGCGGCCTTTGCCGCCGACCTTGGCCCGCTGCTCAACGTCGCCGCCAAGGACCGCGAGCTGGTCACCCCGGCGATCCGCATCTTCGTCTGGGCGCTGCCGCTGTGGGCCTTTGTCGAGATCGCGACCTCGGCGCTGCGCGCGCGGATGGTGTTCGGCGCCGAAATCCGGCTGCGGATCGTATGGGAACAGGTGCTGCGGCTGGTGTTTGCGGGGCTGTTCTTTGCGGGCGGCCTCGGGCTCAAGGGCCTGTTCATCGCGCATCTGTGTTCGCTGGCGATCACCGCGATCCTGTGCGTGCGCCTGCTGGCCAAACATTATCGTTTCGCCGATCTGTGGCGCGGTCCGTGGGTCAGCGAAACGACGCGCAACACCTTTTGGGCCGGACTGTCGATCCTGCCCTCGAACATCATCGCGCGATTGTTCGGCGATGCCCCGGCGCTGATCCTCAACCTGTTGCTGCCTGGCGCGGCGGGCGCGGCGGCGGCGGGACTGTTCACCATCGCGCGCAAGCTGTCGAGCGTGGTTCAGCTCGTGCGTATCGCCTTCGTCTATGTCATGGCGCCACTGGCGGCGAGCGCCGAGCGCAAGGATCGGGCGCAGGTCGCCGACATCTATGCCTATGCCACACGGCTGATCTCGGCGATCGCGCTGCCGCTCGCCGCGGTGCTCGCGGCGGGCAGCGCGTCACTGCTCAGCCTGTTCGGCGCGCAGGCGCAGGCGGCGCAGGCAGCGCTGATCATCCTGCTGTTCGCGCGCGCCGCCGAAGCGGTGCTTGGCATTTCATCGCCCGTCCTGCAGGTCGTTTCCGCCTTTCGCCACCAGCTGACCGCCAGCATCTTCGGCGTCGGGGTCGCGGTCGGCGCCGGGTGGTTGATCGTCGGGCATATGGATGCGCTGACCGGCGTCACCCTCGCGACATCGCTCGGCCTCGTGGTGATGGCGGGGATTCCCACGCTGCAACTGGCGATGAACGAAAAATTGCACCCGTTCGACCATCAATTCCCCGTGGTTGCGCTGCGCGGGATGGCGCTCACCATTGTCGCCGGCGGCGCCACCTTGCTTGTCGACCGGTTGCCCGATCCGATCGCGCTGCCGCTGATCGTCCTCATCGCGCTGGCGTCGATCTGGGCGGCGATCCGCTTTGCCCTACCCTATGCCGATCGCGCCTCGCTCGGCAAGACCGGGCGACGGCTGCGCCTGATCGGGAGCGAGGCGCGATGACCGATCCCGCCACCCGGGTCGCGATCTACGACCTCGACCGCACCGTGCTGCGCAAGCCGACCTTCACCCTGTTCCTGCTGTGGGCGGCGGCGCGCGAGGCACCGTGGCGCCTGTTGCTGGTCCCCGCGCTTGCCGCGTTGATGATCGGTTATGCGCTGCGCCTCTATGGCCGCGACCGGTTCAAGCCCGCCGCGATCCGCCTGATGCTCGGTGCCAGCATCGCGCCCGCGCGCGCGGCGCGGCTCGCGGCCGATTTCGCCGCGTGGCGCGTGCCGCGCGATGTTCCGCCGGGCGCTGCGGCGGCAATCGCCCGCGACCGGGAACAGGGCTACCGGCTGTTGATGGCAACCGCGGCGCCCGAATTTTACGCGGACGCCATTGCCGACGCGCTCCAATTCGACGCGATCGTCGCCTCGCGCCACCAGCGCGATCCCGACGGCAACTGGCTGCCGATGCTCGACGGACCCAATTGCTACGGCGCCGAAAAGGCGCGGCGGGTCGCCGAATGGCTCGAAACCCACGCGCCCGGTGCCGAACACATCCGCGCCTATTCGGATCATATCAGCGACGCCCCGACCTTTGCCCTCGCCGACCAGGCCTGGCTCGTCGGGCGCGGTAACAAGTTCGTCCGCCTGGCCGAACTGCATGGCTGGCAGGCAGCAGATTTTGGCAATCCCGCGGCAGGCGCCGTTGCCGAGGCTGGATAATGCGTATTCTTTTTCTGTTTGTCGGCGAACCGCACCAGATTTTCCACGCGCTGCCCATTGCCGCCGAAATGGCGGCGGCGGGTTCCGGGGTCGAAGTCGCGGTGGCAAGCGCCGGGCATCTGCCGGTGGTCGAACAGGTGGCGGCGGCCTACCCGGGCTTCGCGCCGCGGATCACGTTGCTCGGCCAGCGCGGGATCAGCCGCTGGCTGCGCGCCCGCGCGCTCGTTCGCCATCCGCGGCTGCCGATCCTGTTCGGCGCGTTGCGTTTCCTTCGCCAGTTCGATGCGATCGTCGTCCCCGAACGGACGACGACCGCGATCCGGCACTTCCTGCCGCGCCGGACGCGGCTGATCTTTACCCCGCATGGCGCGGGCGACCGCGCCATTACCTTCGATGTCCGCGACCGCCATTTTCATTTCGCGCTCGTCGCGGGCGAAAAGAGCGAGCAGCGCATGCTGAGCGCCGGGACGATCCGTGCGGGCCATTATGCCGTTAATGGCTATGTCAAACTGGACTTGATGCGGCGGCTCCAGCCAACGCGCGCGCCATTGTTCCGCAACGACCGCCCGACCGTGCTTTACGCCCCGCATTTCCGGCGCGACCTGTCGTCATGGGACCGCTTCGGGCGCGACATCATCGACTGGTTCGCCGCGCAAGATCGTTACAATCTGGTGGTCGCCCCGCACATCCGCCTGTTCGCCGAGGCGAGCAACGCCGAGCGTGCGGCGGTGACGGAACTCGCGGTCCCCGACAAGATCCTGATCGACCTGCAATCGGACCGGTTGTTCGATATGAGCTACACGAGCGGCGCCGACATCTATCTGGGGGATGTCAGCAGCCAGGTGTATGAATTTCTCGCAACCCCGCGCCCGTGCCTGTTCCTTAACGCCCATGACGCGCAATGGGTCGGCCACCCCGATTATCTGTTCTGGACGCTGGGCGACGTGGTGGGCGATCTGGCGGACTTGCCCGACGCGCTCGATCGGGCGCCAGCGCGCCACCCGCACTATATCGAGGCCCAGCGCGAGCGGCTGGCCGAATCGATCGGCGGCGATCCGGCGGGCGCGGCGCAGCGCGGGGCCGAGGCGATTGCGCGCTTCCTTGCAAAGGACGCCACGCAGGATAAGAGCGGCGGATGAGCGAACCAACGACACTGCCCGCCCTGGCGCTGATCGGCGACAATCCGACCCTGCTGTGGGGGATGACCAACGCCGAACGGCTGCGCCGCATGGCGCGCGCGGAGGGGTTGCCCGACACGCCGCCGGCATCGGGGGCGCGGCTGTTCGCCAATCTCGACTATGTGTTCGATCCGGTGTGGCTGCGCCATATCGTGACGTTGCCCGGCACGGTGGTGATGGACGGCGACGCGCTGGTCATGGCGCATCTGACCGGCGGCATGACCCCCGATGATATTGCGGCGCAGCGCGACGCGCTGACGATCATCGATTACCGCGACAATCCGCAAATCTATAACCGCCAGTTGCGCAAGCTCGATACGCCCTTCATCCAGCGCCTGACCCCGGAGACGCGGCGCGAAATCGAGCGAAAGAGCTATTTCGGGGCGTATAAGGGCGTCACCGACCTGCTGACCAAATATCTTTGGCCCGAACTCGCGCTCTGGCTGACACGTTTCGCCGCCAGCATCGGCATGACGCCGAATGTGGTCACCGCGATCGGCGCGGCGCTGTGCGTCTATGCGACCTATCTCTTCGCCTATGGCCATTACTGGACCGGGATGCTCGCCGCTTTCATCTTCATGGTGCTCGACACCGTCGACGGCAAGCTGGCGCGCTGCACGATTACCTCGTCGAAATGGGGCAATGTCGCCGATCACGGTGTCGATCTGGTTCACCCGCCCTTCTGGTGGTATTTCTGGGGCGTCGGCCTTGCCAGCTGGGGTCTGGCGCTGTCCGATCAGACCTTCCTGCTGGTGATGATCGCGGTGGTCGCGGGCTATGTGCTCCAGCGGGTGATCGAGGGGATGTTCATCAAGGATTTCGGGATGGACGTTCATGTCTGGCGCCGTTTCGACAGTCAGTTCCGCCTGATCACCGCGCGGCGGAACCCGAACATTGCGATCCTGTTTTTCGCCACCCTCGCCGGGCGCCCCGACATCGGCCTGATCGCGGTCGCTTGGTGGACGATCATCTCGCTGGTCGTCCATGCGGTGCAGCTGGTCCAGGCTTATGCAGAGCGGCGCGCCGGACGCCCGATCGTCAGCTGGATGGAAGCCGCATGAACGAAACCATCGCCAAATTCGGCCACCCCGCGACGCTGATCGCCGAATATGACCATTGGGTCGTGCTGCTGCGCCCGGCGCAGCCGACGCTTGGCGCGCTGGTGCTGGCGGCGAAGTCCGATGCGACGGCGTTCGGCGACCTGCCCGCCGCCGCGCATGCCGAGTTGAAGACCGCGACCGCGGCGATCGAGGCCGCGCTGGGTCGGGCGGTCGGCTATACCCGGATCAATTATCTGATGTTGATGATGGTCGACCCGCACGTCCATTTCCACGTCCTGCCGCGTTATGACGGCGAACGGATGGGCGCGGGCCTTGCGGTCGTCGATACCGGCTGGCCGGGGCCACCCGATCTGGCGCAGGCGGTCAAGCTGGGCGACGCACAGATCGCGGCGCTCGTCGGCTGGCTCAAGCCTTATTTCCCGTAGAGTCCGGCGGCCGCCCATTTGGCGGTGAGCGCATCGGCGGCCTCGACATCCTGCGGGAAGTCGACTTCCTGCCATTCCAGCCCTTCGATCGACACGGTGCCGACGCGGTTGCCTTTGGCGATGACGTCGATCGCGCGCAGATACCAGCGTTCGACTCCTTCGGGGGTGCGCATCATCTGGTCGACCTGGTTGCGAAAGATCGACGGGCCGTCGCCGACGAACGCCAGCATGCCGATCGATTCGGCGTTGGTGTCGGGGGGCAGCAACCGCTTGCCGATGTGGTGCAGCCGCCCTTCGCTGTCACGGTTCACCTTCATGTCGTCGTCGTCATAGTCGGCCTTCACGTCGACGGTGACCGTGATCGGCTCGTCGGCGCCCGCGATCAGTTTCGCGACGATCTCGTTCGAAATGATGGTGTCGCCGTTCAGGATGATGAAATCGCGGTCCATTTCCTCGCGCGCGATCCAGCAGGTGCCGAGGTTGTCGGCAACCTGAAAGAAAGGGTTGAACAGGGTGCGGATGCGCACCCCGGTGTCGCGGTACAGCTGGAGCGCATGATCCTCGACCCGTTCGGTGCGGAACCCCGTGACGACGACGATGTCCTTGATGCCGTTGGCGGCAAGCGCCGCGACTTGCCACCCAATCAGCGTGCGACCGTTAAGGTCGATCAGGCATTTGGGAATGTCGCGGGTCAGCGGCAGCAGGCGCGAACCCTGCCCGGCCGACAGGATGATGGCTTTTTCGATGGTCATAGCGGCTGCCCTATAGCGGCTTGCTGCCGCGCGGCAAAGATTCGCTCGATCAGCACGATGTCGGAAGGCTTGTCGGCGTCGATGCACGCCTCGGCTTCGGACATCGGGACAATTTTGGCCTTGAGCCCGAAGCGTAGTCCCGCGCGCGCGATGCCCTGCTGGATCGTGAACAGGCGCAGCAACGCCCCGATCAGCAACCACGGGCCAAACGCCGCAATGATCTTCAGCCCCTTTTTGCGGTCGCGTTCGATCCGCCCCCAGAAATCGAGCAGCGGCAGCACCCGGCGTCCGCGCAGATAGAACAGATTCGCCCCCGACCACCCGCCGCCACGGAATTTCAGCCAGGTGCGTTTCGATTCCGGGTAATGCGCGAGCAGCACGGCGCGCTCGACCATCGCCACCGCGACGTCGCTTGGCGCGGCGCCGCGCAGGAATTCGGCAATCATCGTGGGGGTCAGCAGCACATGGTCGGCGGTGGTGACCAGCAACGGATCGTCGCCAGGGGGCAGTGCCGCGGCGATCGAGCTGCTGATCCCTTGTCCGGATTCCGAAAAATGCAGGTCGGCGAGACCCGCAAGACCGGGTTCGGCCGCCAGTTCGGCACTGGTTTGCGCCAGGATGGTGATCGGCCCGATCAACGGCGACGCCCGCAGCGCGCGCACGACATGCACCAGCATCGGCTGTCCCGCGATCGGCAGCAGCGCCTTGGTCGATACGCCGCTGCCCACCAGCAACGGATCGGGACCGGGACGGCTTCCCGCTAGAACGATCGCCGGGATCGTCATTCGGCAGGTGCAACCGGGCGCGCGGTCACGCCGCGCAGGAAATCGGTCACTTCGGGCAGGATCGGCCCCTTGTACGCCAGTGGTTTGGTGAGTGCCATCACCAGGTCATTGTGGCTGAGACCGTCATATTCGCGCAGCGTTGCGGCGCCGCCGACCCTTTGCATCGCCGCCGCCAGTCGCCGGCTGTTGCGCACCCGCACGACGGTGTCGGCGGTGCCATGCCCCAACCACAGTGGCGGTGCATCGGCGCGCACGAAGGCGATCGGCTGGGTCCGCTCGACCGGGCGGATGTCACCCATTGCCACATCGGCGCGGCCGCCCTTTTCGAACGGGGCGAAATCGGTCGGTCCGGCAAGCGACACAACGCCGCGGATCACCGACACATTGCTGCCCGCCGCCTCCAGCCATTGCGGGTCGAGCGCCAGCATCAGCGAATTATACGCCCCCGCCGAATGCCCCGCCAGCGCCATGCGGCCAGGATCGCCGCCATAGTTTTCGATATTCTTCTGCGTCCACGCGACCGCTGCGGCGCTGTCTTGCAGGAAATCGGGCCAATGGCCCTCCGGCACCAGCCGGTAATCGGGGATCACCACGATGAAGCCCTGTTTGGCAAAGGCGCGCCCCGCAAAACCATAATCGTCGCGCTGACCGCTGTACCAACCGCCGCCATAAAGCCAGACGAGCACCGGCCGCTTGTCGGTCTTTTTCGTGCCCGTCGGCACCCAGATGTTGAGCTTGTTGCGTATCCCCGCGCCATAGGGCTGCCCCGCGACCTGCAACGTCGCGCCATCGCCGTCCCCGAGCAACCGGTCGCCCAGGTTGAGCGACTTCGCGCCGCCCGCGACGATCAACCGCGTCGCGCCGCCGAACAGCAGCACGAGCAGGGCCGCCACCACCAGGAATTTGATCAATCGCCGTCCTTTGGAAGCCTGTGCGGTCATCATCGCGCCCTACAGGGCCGCGGCGCGGCGAACAAGCAGCACGGTGAAACCCATCGGCCTCGGCACCTTTCTCGTCCTCGTGCGTAGGACAGGGCGATGACCAGCCCCTTCACCCGCCCCGCCCTGATCTGCAACACCCAAAGCGGTAGCCATGACGAGGCTGTCCGCGAACAGATTGCCGAGCTCTGCCGAACCCACGGCGCGCCGCTGGTCGCTACTTTCGCGCTGCCCGACGGCGACATTCCGGGCGCCGCCGAACTGACGCGGCAAGCCATCGACCTGCTGCTGGTGTGGACCGGGGACGGCACGATCAACACCGCGGCGACGCAGGCGGCGGGCTGGGACGGTGCGATCCTGGCGTTGCCCGGCGGGACGCTCAACCTGCTGTCGAAGGCGCTGCACGGCGACCGACCAGTGGCCGAGATATTGGCCGACGCCCTGTCCGGCAACAACCGGCGGCACCCCATCCCGACGATTGTGTCCGACGCCGGAACCGCGTTCATCACCGTCGTCGCCGGCCCCGCGACGCGCTGGGCCGAGGTGCGCGAGACGATGCGGCAGGACGGACTGATCGAGGCCAGCCGCGCCGCTCCCGACGCGCTCGACGAGATGATGAACGCCCCCGGCGTCCGCGTCGGCGCGGACGGCAAGGCGTATCCGGCCGTGATCCTGACCCCGACCGCGACCGGCATCCACGCCGACGGCATCTTGGCCGAAGGCACTGCCGACGTCTTGCGCCACGGCCTCGCCTGGCTGGGCGGCGATTTTCGCGACGGCCCGAGCGAGCCGATCGCGACCGGTGCGGCAATCGTGCTGGAAAGCGACGCGCCGATCAGCCTGGAGTTCGACGGCGAACTGGCAGAGGTGACCTCCCCCGCGAAATTTTCGCTCGGCACCAGCGCGGTCGATTTCATCGCGACCGCATGACGCGGCTGTTCCATATCAGCGACCTGCATTTCGGGCTGGAGGATCGCGCCGCGCTCGACTGGTTCCGCGAATGCGTGCGGCGCGAACAGCCCGATGCGGTGCTGATCACCGGCGACCTGACGATGCGCGCGCGGGCCCATGAATTTGCCGCGGCGTGCGACTGGATCGAGACGCTCGATGTGCCGGTCACGGTCGAGGTCGGCAACCACGACCTGCCCTATTTCAACCCCTTCGCGCGCTTTTTCTGGCCGTACCGCCGCATCCGGCGGATCGAGCGGCTGGTCGAGCGCGAGTTGAATCTGGCCGGGGTTGCGGTCGTGCCGCTGAAGACTACCGCGCGCGCGCAGTGGCGGTTCGACTGGTCGAAAGGCTGGGTGACACAGCCCGCGCTCGCCAGGACACTGGCGGCGATCGACGCGCTGCCCGGCGGCACCACCACGCTGGTCACCGCGCATCATCCGCTGGTCGAAGCCGGCACCAAAGGCCGCGCGCTGACCCGCGGCGGCGCCCGCGCGCTCGAAGCACTCGCGGCGCGCGGCGTCGCGGCGGTGCTCACCGGCCATGTCCATGACGCGTTCGACCTGATTGCGCCGACCGCCGCAGGTTCGATCCGGATGATCGGCGCGGGGACACTGTCGCAGCGCATCCGTTCGACCCCGCCCAGCTTTAACGAGCTGCGGATCAAGGATGGCGAGGTGGCGGTCCGCGTCCGCAATGTCGAAGCCGTTCCAACACCCGACATGCAGATCGCCGATGTCCCCCCCGACGCGCTGCCCCCGCGCGAACCCGGCGAACCCGTGGCGCCGATCCACGCCGTTCCGCCGGTGGATCCGCCGGTGCATTGACGCCGCGTCTCATCACGTTAGGTTGCAAGAAAAAACGGGATGAGGACAAGCGATGCTGACCAAAGGCGACGATTTCCCGCTGCACCAAAGCGCCGAGCCGATCGCGTTCGCGGGCACAGACCGCAATTTTTACGACCGCTATTTCTTCAACGGCTATGCCCCCGATGGGTCGGTGTTCTTCGCCGCCGCGATGGGTTTCTATCCGCAGCTCGGCATCGTCGACGCGGCGTTCTGTGTCCTGATCGACGGGGTGCAGCATAACCTCCGCGCCAGCCGCCGCTCGGCGGGCGAGCGGCTCGATCTGGCCGTCGGTCCGATTGCGATCCGCATCGACGAACCGCTGGAGCGGCTGACGCTGACCGTCGCGGCAAACGACGGTCCGCTTGCCGCCGAGCTGCATTTTACCGCGCGGCATTTCCCGATCGAGGAACCGCGCTTCACCCGCCGCAACGGCACCCGCCTGTTCATGGACTACACGCGCATGACCCAGAACGGCCATTGGTCGGGCTGGCTGGCGGTCGATGGCGCGCGGATCGACGTCGGTGCCGACTGGGCCGGGACACGCGACCGCAGCTGGGGCATCCGACCGGTCGGCGCCGCCGAACCGCAACCGCCACCGCAGGGCAATTTCCACCAGTTCTTCTGGCTGTGGACGCCGTGCAATTTCGCCGATCGCTCGCTGTTCTTTCACAGCAACGACGATGGCGAGGGGAGCGCGTGGAACCGCCGCGCGGTTTTGGTGGGCGGCAACGGCGGTGAACGCCATTTCGCCGATCCGGCCTTTGCCGCCGAATGGCAGGCGGGGACGCGGCGCCTGACCGGGTTGACTGCCGACTTCGATGGCAGCACCCGTCTCACGCTGACCCCCAGCGGGCCTTTGTTCGCGATGAGCGGGCTTGGGTACACCCATCCCATTTGGGGTCATGGCTTCGATCACGGCAACCTCGAAGTGGCGCACGACAGCCTGTCCGAAGCCGAGCGGGCATGGGGCAATCCGCTGGCGATGCACGTCCAGGCACTGGTTCGCGCCGAGTTGACCGACGGCGACCGCACCGACGTTGGCATCGGCGTGCTCGAACAATTGTTCGTCGGCCCGCATGCGCCGACCGGCCTGACCGGACTGATGGACCCTGCCGCATGAGCTTTCCGACCTCGCCCGAGACGGTGACCGCCGAGTGGCTTGGCGCTGTGCTCGGGCAGCCCGGACGGCTGAAGGGGTTCACCGCAACCAAGGTCGGCACCGGACAGATGTGCGACAGCTATCGGCTGACACTCGATTGGGAGGATGGCGGCTGGCAGGCGGGGACCGATGCGCCGACGACCGTCATCGCCAAATGCCCCAGCCATGACGAGGCGAGCCGCAACATCGCGAAGCTGACCGGCACTTATGTCAAGGAAGTCAGCTGGTATCGCGAGCTCGCCGCCACCAGCGGGGTTCCGGCGCCGCAATGCCACTTCCAAGCCATCGCCGATGACGAGGTCGACTTCATCCTGATCCTGTCCGACCTGGCCCCAGCGCGGCAGGGCGACCAGCTGAAGGGGCTTGGCCTCACCGGCCTCCTGCCCTGCATCGAGGCAGCGGCAAGGCTCCACGCGTATCGGTGGAACGATCCGCATCTTGCCCAGCTGCCCTGGCTGGCGCGCGACAATGGCGACCTGGTCCGGGCGCTGTTTCCGCAGCTCTACCTGGGCTTTCGCGAACGTTATGCGGCGCGCCTTGCCCCCGAAATCCTCGCCGTCGGCGCGGGCATCGTTGCGCAGCTCGACGCCTATCTGGCGCGCGAGCCCGCGGCGCGGACGCTGGTTCATGGCGACCTGCGGATCGACAACATCCTGTTCGCCCCGGACGGCAACGCCTGCTGGCTGGTCGACTGGCAGACACTGGGGCGCGGCAGCGGCGCGGCCGACCTTGCCTATCTGGTCGGCACCAGCATCGCCGACCCGTGCGAGCGCGCCGCGGCCGACCGCCCCGCCTTCGACCATTGGCTCGCCGCGCTCGGCGCGCACGGGGTTGACCCCGACCCCGCGGCGCTGTGGGACGATTATCGCGTCGGCGCGCTCAGCGGCTATTTCATGGCGGTCTTTGCCTCGATGAATGTCGAGCGCACCGACCGCGGCGACGAGATGTTCGCGGTGATGGCCGAACGCCCGGCCCGTCAGGCGCTGGCGCTGGGAAGCCTGGAGTTGCTGTAGCGGCTCGCCGGGCGACGGCCGGTTGCGAGCGAAAGCAGCCGATCCTCCCCCAACGGGGGAAGGGGACCACCCGAAGGGTGGTGGAGGGGCACAGGAGGTTTACGCGGGGCTCTATTGAAACGCTCGATTTCTAGGGGCGTCGCCGCCGCGCACTACGTCAGCGACAAGGCAAACCGCCGGTGCCCCTCCACCAGCTTCGCTGGTCCCCCTCCCCGTGCCGGGGAGGATCGGCAATGTCCGCTCCCCACCCCACAGCCGCCATCCGCCGCCAAAAAAAACGCTTTCCTACAATTTTCGGCTGTGCCAGCCTTCGTCTCAGCTGTTTCAATATGTAGGCAAAAAACGGTCGCCGCCTGGATTCCGGACGCTGCCCGGATCCGACCGCCCTCTGTCCGCCGAACACGACAAACCGGGCGCTGCACAGGACTGAACTTTACTGAACTTTGGCCTATTACCGCATGGATTGACGGCCGATCCGACCTGCGCCTGAAAGCCGCCTTTACAGCGGTTTAAGTGCATAATAACAAAGCATATTGCTGCCGCCGCGCACCACAAAACCTCCACGAAAAAGGGCGGCCCGTCGCCGGACCGCCCTTCCCCCATTTGTTCCGATTTCGATCAGAAGTGGAAGGTCACCGAACCACGATAGCTCTGGTTCGACACATCCTTGCGGCCGATCGTCGTGTCGGCGCCGATCGACAGGTCGACATTGCCGGTTTTGACCGTGACGCCGCCGCCGACTTCGAACCAGTCCTTGTCGGTCCCGGCGAGGCCGAAGATCGCATTGGGTCCGGGGCCGCCGACGAAGGTCGCGCCGAACGAGGCCGGGGCGTCTTCGAACTCATGGACAAAATCGGCGCTGAGATGCGGCTGGAAGCTGCTGCCCTTCTTGCCCGACAAGGCCAGACCGGCGCGCGCCTGCAGGCTGTTGAAGCTCGACCGGTCGAGCCGCAGCGCCGGACCGCCGCCATTTTCCTTGATATCGGAAAAGCCGATATGGCTGGCCCTCGCCGCAACCCGCGGTCCGAATTCGAGCGAACCAAGGTCGAAATTCTTCGCCAGGCTGACCTCGCCGGTGAAGATCAGCGAGGTGTCGTCGCCGGTCAGCGTGAACGGCGTACCGACCAGATCGGCAACCCGCGTGGTGCGCGAATCGAACGCGCCGGCGCTGATCTGCGTCGCCAGTTCGATCCCGCCGCCCAGCGCCGCCTTGCCGTACAATGTGCCCTGATACAGGCTGCCGCTGGCCGATTGCCCCGCGATCGGGGTGGTGCCGTCGACATCGGTGTAGCTGAGCGCGAAGCCGATCACGCTGCCTTCGTCGAGCGCCTTTTCGATGCCGCCGGCCAGATAGAAGCCGTCGAACTGATCGCGGCCGCCGCCCGGCAGCGCGCTGGCCATCGGGCGGCTGTCGCCGTCCAGATAGCCGCCCGCCAGAAAGGCGCTGGTGTCGTCGGGCAAGCGGCCCTGCTGCACCGTCACCGCATCGCTGTCCGACCGCACCGCCAGTGTATCGGCGCCGACCGCGGTCAGGTTGAGCTGCGCGAGCTGGACCGGACGGCCGATCATCGACAGGGTGCCGCCCATGTCGCCATCGTCGAGCTGGAGCAGGCGATCGCGATAGAAGCGCGACATATTGTCGACCGCCACCGTGGCGAGCGAACCGCGCAGCGTTTCGGTGCGCGGCGCCCAGCTTTCGAGCGTGGCGCGGATCGTCGCGGCGTTCTGCAGATCGAGCGGGCCATAGACGCTGGCGAGGCCCGCGGTGCCGCGCGACTGGTCGAGCAGCTGGGCATAGGCGCCCTGCACCGCGGTGGCGGCGACGACGTCGCGATAGAGGCCCGCCTGGATTTCCACCGACACGCTGTTCGGGCCATAGGTCAACCGCGGGGTCAGGATCGCCGAAATCGCGGTGGCCGAACCGAAGGTGCCGGTCACCCCGCCCGCCGCGGTCAGGAAGGTGTAGCGGTTGCCCGCCGTTACCTGATAGCCCGCGACCGGCGAGAAACTGACCGCGCCGCCCAGCGTCGCCGAACCCGTCGAGCTGCCATTCGCGACCGCCGCCAGCACGTCGGACGTGCCGTTGGGGCCGAAGTTGATGAACAGGTTGTTGCCCGACGACAGCACCAGATTGCCGCCGACGGTCAGCGTGCCGATCGTCGTCGGGGTTCCCGGCGCGATCTGGCCGAGCACGCTGGTCAGGAACGGCGCGTTGATCCGCCCCGATCCCATCAGGCCGCCACCGAACAGGCTGTAGTCGCCGACCGAGCTGAGCGTGCCGTTGACCGTGACCAGGCCCGCGAGCTGGTTGACGTTGATCAGCGACGACAGCGACGCACCCGAATCGATCTGAAGCGCCGCACCCGCGGTGCCGATCGTCAGCCGATCGATGGTCACGCTGGCACCCGACAGCGTCGTGAGTCCGGTTGCGCTGAGTGTCACGTCGAAATAGCGCGGCGGGGTGCCCGCGGTGCGCACGGGTTCGACGTTGTTCGGGACGAAATTGGTCGCGCCGGGCAGCCCGTTGGCCAGCGTCGCGGCGGGCAGCGGGGTGGCCGCCGCCTGCGCTTCGGGCTGCACGCCGGGGATCAGCGCATCGCGCGTCGCGGTCGTACCGGCAGCGATCTCGGCGATCGAGGCCGAACCGGCATTGTCGCCCGACGTGCCGATCGGCCGGTTTTCGACGACCTCGACCCCGGTGCGGGTGTCAAGGCAATCGCTGACCCCGCCGCTCTGGAAACAGATCTGGCCGAAATCGCCGCTGGTGCCGGTCTTTTGTTCGCCGGTCAGCGTCGGGATGCCGTTGACCAGCTGGCCGCCCGACTGGATCATGTACGACGGATCGATGGTCGATACCCAATGGTTGGGATCGGTCCACGACCCGTTGCCGGCCCTGGCCGACACATAATGATAGGGGTTGTTCGCCGCGATCCAGTCCCAATAGAGATAGAGCGGCTGATAAAAGGCGGCCGTGCCGTAACCGTTCGCCGGCTGGCCATTGAAGAAGCGCGTATAGCCACCCGACAGCACCCCGATGACGACCTGGCGGGCGAAGGTGTTCTGCAGGATCAGCGGGCCGCCGGAATCGCCCTGCGACGTGATGCCTTCGAGCGAGGCGCCATTCGGGTTGGTGCGTGCGTTGTCGCGGAACGCGTTGAAGTCGAACGGGCTGGCGCCGGTCAGCCCGCGCCGCGGATCGTCGAAATCGATGAAATACAGGTTCTGCGTCAGGCCGTTGGGCGCACCGCCGAACAGGAAGCCTTCAAATGTCTGCAGATCGGTCAGCGCGCCAAGGATGTTCTCCGCCGCACGGCGGCGGAAGTCGCTGCCCGCGGCGCCGGTCTGACCCGTGCCGTTCTGGCCATAGCCGACGATGCCGACGTCATATCCCGTGCCCGATGCCCCGATGGTGCCGGTATTGGTCAGCGGCGAGAAGAGCAGCGCCCAGGTCGGGATGTTGGCCGCCGGGGTATCGAGCGCGGCAATTGCAACGTCGCCGTAAAGGAAACCGCGCGACGCGGCTTCGAGCGACAGGGGGTTATAGTTCACCCAATTGGAATTGTAGAAAGCCTGCGCCGTATTGGTCTGGAATCGGCCGACGCCACCGGTACCGCCGAGCAGCCAGCGCACGAGTTCGTCGGTCTGACCCGCCGCGTTTGCACGGGTGTTGGTTTCAAAACCAAAGCCGATCGCGGTGCCGCCTGAATTGGCGCCATAGGCGGTCGCGGCGCGCGTGTTGACGCAGTGCGCCGCGAAAATCACCGTGCGCGGGTTGATCAGCGTGGCGGTGCAGAGCCCCACCGAACCGCCGCCGGCATCGACGACCATCTGGCTGATCCCGGTGATGTTCACCGGGTCGCGCGCCGTCGTCGGGGTGCCCGGATTGGCGATCAGGATTTCGGGTTCGGGCGTAACCTGCTGAATGGTCGGCCCGGCGGTGATCGTCACCAGATCGTTCTGCGGTTCGGGCTGGGTCGGGGCGATATAGCCTTCGCCGCCAGTCGGCGCGACGCTGGCGTCGGCCTGCGCCAGCGCGGGCGCAACCTGGAACAGACCGGCGATGCAAACGGATGCCAGCAAGCCTCCGCGGCGCACGCGCCGCGAATTCACACGAAAATTCATAAACTACCCCCGTAGTATTAGAGAACACCTCTTCCGGGTCAGGGAGTCGGCGAATAGGGGTAGCTTAACCATGCCGTGCGATTAGACAATGGCCTATTTATCGATATTTAACGCAACTTTCCGCGTGGCCGCGCGCATGAAAAAGGGCGGCCCGTTGCCGGACCGCCCTTCCCTTTTCCGTCCGTCGACGGAAAAAGCTCTTAGCGCTTCGAGAACTGGAAGCTGCGGCGGGCCTTGGCCTTGCCATACTTCTTGCGCTCGACGGTGCGGCTGTCGCGGGTCAGGAAGCCGGCCGACTTCACGACGCCGCGCAGCGCGGGTTCGAAGCGGGTCAGCGCCTGCGAGATACCATGCAGCACGGCGCCCGCCTGGCCCGACAGGCCGCCGCCCTTGACGGTGGCGACAATGTCATAGCTGCCGATGCGATCGGTCAGGCCGAAGGGCTGGTTGATCACGAGGCGCAGCGTCGGACGCGCAAAATAGACTTCCTGATCGCGGCCGTTGATGGTGATCTTGCCCGTGCCGGGCTTCAGCCACACGCGGGCGACAGCGTCCTTGCGGCGGCCGGTGGCATAAGCGCGGCCCTGCTTGTCGACGATCTTTTCGCGCAGCGGCGCGTTCGAAATCTGGGGAGCGGCGGTGCCTTCGACGGCGCCACCAAGGTCCTTGAGATCGGTCATGGTCTGTTCGTCAGCCATTATGCACCCACCTTGTTCTTGCGGTTCATCGACGCGATGTCGATCACTTCGGGGCTCTGCCCTTCATGCGGATGTTCGGCACCGGCGAAGATGCGCAGGTTGCGCATCTGCTGACGGCCGAGCGGGCCGCGCGGAATCATCCGTTCGATGGCCTTTTCGAGCACGCGTTCGGGGAAACGGCCTTCGAGGATCTTCGCCGGGCTGGTTTCCTTGATGCCGCCGGCATAGCCGGTGTGCTTGTAATAACGTTTGTCCTGCAGCTTCTTGCCGGTGAACGCTACCTTCTCCGCATTGATGACGATGACATTGTCACCGCAATCGACGTGCGGGGTGAACGACGGCTTGTGCTTGCCGCGCAGGATGTTGGCGATGATCGATGCAACGCGGCCCACAACCAGGCCCTCGGCGTCGATCAGCACCCATTTCTTTTCGACCGTACCGGCATTGGCCGACTGGGTCGTCTTGGTCAGCGCCTTCATCATGGCGACCTCCTTGACAGATGGGGACTGGGCGATGGAACCATGCCCCAGCGCCCGAAACAAACCGCGCCGCCTGATCCATGCTGGACGCAGCGGCGCTTCGGAGCGGGCCAATGGCGCCAGACGGGCGGAAAGTCAAGCATTGCGCGGCTTTGCTGACGGGTATTATGATACCGCTGGATTTATGATGCGGGTTCGAGCGCCCGCACCCGCTCCTCGACGAGCGTCCGCCCGCTGCCGTCAGCCTCGACGATCCAGCTCTGTCGCCGTTCCTGCATCACCAGCCCCGTGGTCGTATCGACGGTCCACAGATGATCGATTTCGAGCGGCGCGGCACCGCCGCCGACCGCCGCCGCAACGCGTTCGACCTTGGCGATCATACGCTGCGTCCCCCCGCGCAGCATCGACACGCTGGTGCCGTCGGCCGGCACGGCAACCGGAATCACACCATTCGCCGACGCCACCAGCGCGCGTACATCGGCGGTCACCAGCCGGTCGCGCTCGGTTGCCGGGAGCGATGCGATCAGAGCGGCCAGCTGCTTTGCCTCGGCGCGGCCACCCGCGGCCCCCGTCGCCTGGATTCGCGCCGAGGCCCGTTCCCACAAACCCTCCGGATCGACAAGGTCGATACGGCTGCCGTCGGGGGCGACGAGATAGGCAAGCGGCTCGCCGACGAGTGACTGCAGCATCATCGTCAACGCGCGGGTCACCGCCAAGGGTGCGTCCGAATCGATCCGCTGCAAAGTTGCGTCGAGTTGGTAACCGCGCCCGACGCGCTGCCATTGCAGCGCATAGACGAGCGAAAAATTGATCAACGACCCATCGCGGCCGATCCGGCGCGTCGTCACGCGATAGGTCATCGCGCGGCCGACCGGCGGGGCGAACGGGATCGGCGCGATCGCCGCGGCCGATGCGTCGCCGGGGGCCGCCAGCGGCTGGGCAATCAGCAGCAGCGCGCCGCCGATACCGCCGAGCAGCATCATGCCGCCCCGCGGCCCAGCCGGTGCAGCGCCGCGGCGGCGATGGCGACGAGGATCGCACCGACCACCTGATGCGCGACGGCGACCCACATCGACACGCCCGACACCACGGTCCAGATGCCAAGCAGCATCTGGACGGCGACGACGGCGACCAGCAGGCCCGCCTCGCGGCGTGCGCCGCGCCGCGCCAACGCGCGGGCCAGCAGCAACAGCGCCAACGCCGCGATCCACGACCACCAGCGATGCAGGAAATGGATGAGGAACGGATCATTGGTCAGCGCCAGCCAGGCACCGCCCGCCCAGTCGATCCCTTCCGGCACGAAATGATCGTTCATCAGCGGCCAGGTGCTGGCGACAAACCCAGCGTTCAGTCCGGCGACCCAGGCGCCGAGCAGCAACTGGACGAACAGGATCGCGATCACGGCGATGCCGCCACCGGTCAGCCGCGCGGGGCGTGCCGCCGGTTCACGCGCCAATGCGCCGAGATCGCGCGCGGTCCAGACAAGGCCGGCGAGCAGGAACAGCGCAGTCAGCAGATGCGCGGCGAGGCGGAAATGACTGACGTCGGTGCGATATTCGAGCCCGGAGGCGACCATCCACCAGCCGAGCGCGCCTTGCAGCCCGACGAGCGAGGTCAGCGCCAGCAGGCGCGGGCCATAGCCGGCGGGGATCGCGCGCCGCCACGCGTACCAGACCAGCGGCACCAGCATCGCCATGCCGACCACGCGCCCCAGAATGCGGTGCAGCCATTCCCAAAAGAAGATCGCCTTGAACCCGGCGAGCGTCATGCCGAGGTTTATCTCCCGATATTCGGGTATCTGTTTGTATTTTTCGAATTCCTTGACCCAGTCGGCCTCGTTGAGCGGCGGCAGCACCCCCGACACCGGCCGCCATTCGGTAATCGACAGCCCCGATTCGGTCAGCCGGGTAATCCCCCCGACCCCGACGACGATGACCACCAGCAGCGCGACGGCCCATAGCCAGCGTGCGAGCGCGGCGGGGCGGGGTTGGCGGGCGGCGGGCGAAGACAGTGGCACAGCGTTCGTCATCGCCCCGCCCTATCGGCGCTTGGCGGACGATAGGCAAGAGGTGGCCAGCAGCGCGGCGGGGGAAATTCATGGCCGCGACAGGCGCGGCTTGATAAGCGGAGGCGATGCTGCGCCTTGTTCCTTCGTTCCTTGCCGCGCTGGCGCTGCTGACCGCGGTCCCAGCCCAGGCCGCCGCGGCAAGCGCCGATCCGTCGCCCTATGCTTCGCTCGCCGCGTTGGAATCGCGTGTCGCGACCATAGGCTTTCGCCTGACCACCGCCAATGCCGCCTGGTGCCGCGAACAACAGCCGCAGTTCGGCTGGATCTGGGGCGATCCCAGGCTTTACGATGCCGAACGGCGGCGCGTGGCACTCGCCGCCTATGGCGCGGCGGATCGCGATGCGCCCTTTGTCGCCGCGATCGCCCCCACCGGACCCGCGGCGCTGGCCGGGTTGCGCGTCGGCATGGCGGTGCTGGGGATCGCCGCCGCCGCGGTGCCGGATGGCGCCAATGCCCACCCCTTTGCCCGGATCACCGCGATCGAGATGCAGCTCGCAGCATTGCCCGCCGCGGCGCCGCTCGCTTTTGACGTCGGCGGCGCCGCGCCGCTCCGCATCACGCCGGTCGCCGGATGCATCAGCGACTTTCGCGTCGAGGCGAGCGAAAAGCCCGGCGCCGTCGCCGACGGCCGGATGGTGCTGGTCAATCATGGGCTGGCAAAATTCGCCGCCGACGATGCCGAGCTGGCCGCGGCGATCGCCCATGAAGTCGCGCACAATATCTTGCGCCATCGCGCCCGGCTCGATGCTGCGGGGGTCGACCGCGGGCTGGGCAAGCAGTTCGGTCGCAGCGCCCGGCTGTTCAAGCAGACCGAGGTCGAGGCCGACCGACTGTCGGCTTGGCTGCTGGCGGGCGCGGGTTACGACCCTGCCGCAGCGGCGCGTTTCTGGACCCGGTTCGGGCAGCGCGGGGGGCGTCCGCTGTTCCAGGCCGGCACCCACCCGCGCTGGCGCGACCGCGTTGCGTCGATCGAGGCCGAAGTCGCGGCGATCGCGGCGGCTCGTGCCCAGGGCCAGCCGCTGCGCCCGCCGCTGATCGATGCGCCGCCGCCCTTGGATTAACGCCTCGCGCGCCTTATCTGGAGGCGAGCCACTTAACTCCCAAGCTTTCCCAGACAAGGATCGATGCCATGACCCACGAAACCGCCATTTTTGCCGGAGGCTGCTTTTGGTGCACCGAAGCGGTGTTCCAGTCGCTGGCGGGGGTCGAGCGCGTCGAAAGCGGCTATATCGGCGGTCATGTCGCCAATCCGACCTATAAGCAGGTGTGCGGCGGCGACACCGGCCATGCCGAGGCAATCCGCATCACCTTTGACCCCGCGGTCATCTCCTATGCCGACCTGCTCGACGTCCATTTCGCGACCCACGACCCGACGACGCTCAACCGCCAGGGCAATGATGTCGGCACCCAATATCGCAGCGCGCTGTTTCCGCTCGACGCGGCGCAGGGCGACGCCGCCCGCGCCGCGATCGAGCGCGCCCAGGCTGATTGGCCGGCGCCGATCGTCACCACCATCGAACCCGTGTCGGACTGGTATCCGGCCGAGGATTATCATCAGGCCTATTGGGACGGCGAAGGCCAGCGCAATCCCTATTGCATGGCGGTGATCCCGCCGAAGCTGGCGAAGCTGCGCAAGGGGTTCGCCGACCGGCTGCGCGCCGAATAGCAAAGCGCGCGATCGCCGGGCGACTGTTGCAATATGGTCGCATGACGTCACTTTTCATTGACTTTCCAATAGTTTTGACTAGCGGACACCCCCGCGCCCGGGCAGACCAGGTCCAAGGCGCAGGTGGGGGTCACTGCAACGTGCTGGCATCGCTGTTTCTGATCGGCGCGTCGCTGACGACGCCCCAGATGTCGGTCCAGGCCGCAAGCCAGACGATCGTCGAGGATAGCGACGACGGCATGGCGCGCGCGGTCAACCGGATGGTCGGCGGCATCGTCAGCTATGCACGCTGGCCCGACGGGTCGGCGGGTTCGGCGCGCGTGATGTGCGTGATCGGCACGCCGCGGCTGACCAATCGCATCGCCCCCGACGTCCCCGGCGCCGGGTCGGTGACGGTACGGCGGCTGGGCGTGGCGGCAGCGACCGGCCGCAGCGACTGCGACATATTGTTCCTTGGCCGCATGGCGATCGCCGACCGGCGGCAGTTGATCGCATGGGTCCGCGGCCGCCCGATCCTGACGATCACCGACGACGATGCCGCCTGCATCTATGGCGCGATGTTCTGTTTGAGCAGCCGCGCAGCGAGCCTGAGCTTTTCGGTCAATCTGGATGCGATCGGGCGCGGGCCGCTGCGCATCGACCCGCGGGTACTGCGCATCGGGCGCAGCGAGGGAGGCGCGCCATGACCGGCAAGACCCCCGAACGGATCGGCGCGCGCACCACGCTGCAAAAGCTGTTGTCGCGCTTTCATTTCGGCATCACCCTGTTCGCGGTCGCCCTGTCGGGGCTCACCATCCTGCTGGCCGGGGTGACCGCGCTGCGCGGCTATGCCGACCGCAATATGGAACTGGCGGCGCAGCTGGGCGCGTACGGCGTCGAACCGGCGCTGGTGTTCAACGATCCGCAGGCGGCGCGCGAGGGGTTGGAGCCGCTGACCCGTATTCCCGGGATCGCGCGGTTGCGGGTGCTGAACGATCGCGGCCAGCCGCTGACCCAATGGACGTCGCCGATGGCCGACCCCGCGCCGTTGCTGACCCGGATATTTTTCCCGCACCCCTTTGCGGTGACCGTCGAGCGGAACGGATCGGCGATCGGCACGATCGAGGTCTGGGGCGACAGCTCGACCTTGATCGACTATGTCCGCATCGGCCTGCTCGCCGGGCTCGGCTGCCTGCTGGTCACCGCGCTGGGAACGATCTTCCTCGCGCGGCGGTTCGAATATGAGCTGGTCAAGCCGCTGAACGAGATTGCGACCGTCGCGCACGACGTGCGCCTGCACCGCCGGTTCGACAAACGCGTGCAGCCGCTGGGCATCGCCGAGCTTGATCGGCTGGGCGGCGACATCAATGCCCTGCTCGACGAATTGCAGGGCTGGCAGGGCCATATGGAAAGCGAGCGGGCCGTGCTTGCCCACCGCGCCTCGCACGACACGCTGACCGCGATGCCGAACCGCCATGCGTTTGACGAGCAACTGGCACAGCGGATCGCCGCGGCCGAAGCGCGCGGCGACCGCTTTGCCCTGCTGTTCATCGACGCCGACAATTTCAAGGCGGCGAACGACAATTTCGGCCACGCCGCGGGCGACGCGGTGCTGGTCGCGCTGTCGGCGTGCATCAAGGACACGCTGCGCAAGGGTGATTTCGCGGCGCGCATCGGCGGCGACGAATTTGTCGTCATCATCGATCCGCTCGACGCCGACACGGCGCCCGAGGAGCTGGCCAACCGGATCCGGACGTGCGTCGCGCAGCCCGTGGCGCTGCCCGGCGGCGAAAGCTACCGCGCGTCGGTGAGCGTCGGCGCCGCGGTCTATCCCGACCAAGGCGACGACGCGACGGCGCTGCTGACCGCCGCCGACGCCGCGATGTATGCCGACAAACTGACCAACCGTTCCCGAGTATGACCAGCGGAGTATCCCCGTGACCCAGACTATCGCCCATCCCATCCGAGCCCTGTTCATGCTCGCCTTTGCCGCGCTGCTCGCCGCCTGTCAGAGCGTGCCGCCGCAAACCGGGTTCACGCCCGAACAAATTGCGGTGCTCAAAACCGAAGGTTTTGTCGAAGACGGCCCCGGCTGGGCGTTGAGCATGCCCGAACGCCTGCTCTTTTCCACCAACGAAAGCAGCGTCCCGACCGAGCAACAGGCGCGGATCACCGACATTGCTGCCAAACTCGTCGCGGTCGGCATCACGACCGCACGGGTCGAAGGTCATACCGATTCAACGGGCACCGCGGCTTACAACCTGATGCTGTCGCAGGCGCGGGCCGAGGCGGTGGCGGCGCCGATGCTGGCCGGGGGTATGAAACTCGCCGCGGATCAGGTCGTCGGCCGCGGCGAAACGGTGCCGATGTCGAGCAACGATACCGACGAAGGCCGCCAGGACAACCGCCGGGTCGTGGTGATCGTGACGCCGCAATAAGCCGACCGAAAGCGGCTGGTCCGACTTTTCTTGTCCGGCTTTCGCGGCTAAGTCCCTGCCCATGAAACCGATCCGCAAAGCTGTTTTTCCCGTCGCCGGTCTTGGCACGCGCTTCCTGCCCGCGACCAAGGCGATCCCGAAGGAAATGCTGCCGGTCGTCGACAGACCGCTGATCCAATATGCGGTCGACGAAGCGCGCGAGGCGGGGATCGAGCAGATGATCTTTGTCACCGGCCGCGGCAAGAGCGCGATCGAGGATCATTTCGACGTCGCGTTCGAGCTGGAAAAGACGATGTCCGAACGCGGCAAGGATCTGTCGGTGCTGGAGCCAACGCGGCTTGGCCCCGGCAATTGCGCCTATGTCCGCCAGCAGGAACCGCTGGGGCTGGGCCATGCGATCTGGTGCGCGCGCGCGATCGTCGGCGACGAACCCTTTGCGATCTTTCTGCCCGACGAATTCATGCACGGATCGCCCGGCTGCATGAAGCAGATGGTCGATGCGTACCACCAGGTCGGCGGCAATCTGATCTCGGTGCTGGAGGTGCCGCGCGAGCAGGTGCCCAGTTACGGCGTCATCGCGCCGGGGGCGCGCGACGGGGCGCTGACCGAAGTCACCGGGCTGATCGAGAAGCCGTCGGTGGCGGACGCGCCGTCGAACCTGATCATCTCGGGCCGCTACATCCTTCAGCCCGAGGTGATGCGCGTGCTTGAAAAGCAAGAGAAGGGCGCGGGCGGCGAAATCCAATTGACCGATGCGATGGCAACGATGATCGGCAACCAGCCGTTCCACGCGGTGACCTTTGACGGCGCGCGCTACGACTGCGGGTCGAAGGCGGGCTATATCCAGGCCAACCTCGCGGTCGCGCTCGAACGCCCCGACATGGCGGACGAAGTGCGCGCCTTTGCCATCGATTTGCTGAAGTAAAACCGGCGGAAGCGCCCTGCCCCCGCCGGATCGGTGACTATTCGCCCTCGATATTCGGTTTCGGAAAGCTGTCGGCGCCCAGCGTCTTGTAGAGCAGCCCGCCCACCGCGCCGCCGATCAGCGGCGCGAGCCAGAACAGCCACAGTTGCTGGATCGCCAGACCGCCAACGACGAGCGCCGGGCCGGTGCTGCGCGCCGGGTTGACCGAGGTGTTGGTGACCGGGATCGAGATCAGGTGGATCAAGGTCAGCGCGAGGCCGATGGCGAGCGGAGCGAAACCTGCGGGCGCGCGGCCGTCGGTCGAGCCCATGATGATCCACAGGAAAAAGGCGGTCAGCACAATCTCGATCAGCAAGGCCGACCAGATGTCGTAACCCCCCGGCGATCCGGCGTCGAAGCCGTTGGCGGCGAGGCCATTGGTCGCAAGATCATAAGCGGGATTGCCGCTGGCGATGTAGAACAGCAGGAAGGCCGCGACGACCGCGCCGATCACCTGCGCCCCGACATAGAGCGGGATGTCGCGCGCCTCGAAACGCCCGCCCGTCCACAGGCCGACGGTGACCGCGGGGTTAAGATGGCAGCCCGAAATATGGCCGATCGCATAGGCCATCGTGACGACCGTCAAACCGAAGGCGAGCGAGACGCCGAGCAGGCCGATGCCGACATCGGGGAACGCCGCCGCCAGCACCGCGCTGCCGCAGCCGCCGAAGACAAGCCAGAAAGTGCCGATCAACTCGGCCAAGCCCTTTTGCATATTCGTCATGTGACCCTCCTCCCCACCGGTGGCCATCGACGCCTCCGGCGCGGCGCCATCCTAGCAGCGCACAAAAGGTCGGCAAGTCTTTGCCGAGGCGCCCAAAAATCAGGCGGCGGCGACGGCTTCGACAAAATGGCGGGCGCGCTGGTCAAGCGAACGCGCGGCCTCCGATAGCCCCGCCGACAATTCCCCCAGCGCCTGCGCGCCGTCGCCGACCGCAGTTGCGCCCTGCCCGATTTCCTGGACGCGCAGGTCGATCTCGCGGCCCGCCGAGACCGCCTGTTCGACATAGCTCGCGATCATCAGCGTCGTCGCGCTCTGCCCGTCGACCGCGCTGTCGATCGCGTCGGAAAAGCCGTTATTGGCGTCGATCGCGCGTTCGACCTCGACAAAACCGGTCGCCACCTGGCCGACGATGTCGCGGATGCGGTCGACATATTGGGCGATGTCGCCCGCGGCGACCCTCGTCTGGCTGGCCAGCGTCTTCACCTCCGACGCGACGACGGCAAAGCCGCGCCCGGCGTCGCCGGCGCGCGCCGCTTCGATCCCGGCGTTGAGCGCCAGCATGTTGGTGCGGCTCGCCATGTCGATGATCAGTGCCAGCATCTGTTCGATCGACTGGCTGGCGGTTTTCAGCGCATTCGCCTTTTCGCCCGCCTGCCGCACCTTGCCATGCGCCTCGCCGCGGATGGTCCGCGCGTGCGCGCCGTCGGCGACGATCCGGGCCATCGTCGCGGCGAGCGCGTGGCCGCGATCGCCCAATTCGTGCAGCCCGGTCAGCGTTTGCGCCGTCGCCCCCGCGACCGTCACCGCGTCGCGCCCGGTCTGGCGGGCGCGATCGGACAGGGTGGCGGAGAAAGTTTCGACCTGGTGCGCCATGTCGGACAGGATGGCGGTGAGCGCGGTAATGTCCTGCTGGAAGCGGCGTCCGGCGTCGTCGACCCGGGTCGCCCGCGCCGCGCGCTCCTGTGCCAGTTCGACGTCGCGGAGCATCGCCAGCTTGGCGATCTGGCCGCTGTCGAGCGTTTCGACGAACCGGCCGCGTTCGGTCAGGATCAGTTCGCCGCGCGCGCGGCCCTGGCCTGCGATGCGCAGCAATTCGGTGGTCGATTGTGCGACATCGGCGGTCGGGCAGGGTTCGATCATCGAGGCGATCGAACCGCCGATCGTCGGATTTTGCATCAGCGAAAACCAGAAGGGGCAGAACAGCAGTTCGCGCACCCGTTGTTCGCGGATGATGCCGATCGGGCGCGCGTCGGCGTCGAGCACCGCGAGGCCGCGCAGTTCGGGATTGCCGCGGAACAGGTCGATGACCTCTGCCATATGCGCGTCGGCGCCGATCGCCGCGGCGTGGCCGGAGGTGGGGGTAAAGGCGGGAGCCATCACGGTCATCGTCTCTCTTCGCGCTGCGATCTATGTTGGCGCAATCCCTAGGCGGTGTTGGTAAACACCGCTTTAACCATTTGTTTCAATGCTGTGACACAAGGACGCGGGGCAAAGGCGGCCCGTCGCAATATTCTGTTCAGATCGCGGCGGCTATGCGATGAGGCGCCGGGCCGCGCGGTGGCGGTGGCGAGGAGAAAATTATGCGTGCCATCATCATCGCCCTGGCGGCGCTGCCGCTGCTCACCGGCTGTTTCAGCGCGGTCAAGACTGTCGTCACCGCGCCGGTCAAGGCGGTCGGGCAGGTCGCCGACTGGACGACGACCAGCCAGGACGAATCGGATCGCAACCGCGGCCGCGAGATGCGCCAGCGCGAGGAACAATTGGGCAAGCTGTCGCGCCAGCGCGACAAGGCGGCCGAAAAATGCCAGGGCGGCAATGAGGATCAGTGCGAGCGCGCCGAGGTGCTGGAGCATGAGATCGAAGCGGTGATGGCGGCACCGCATTGATCTGAAGGTGGCTGATGCTTTCAGCCATTCCTCAAATTCCGTTCGCTCGACACGAACGGGAATAGGGGGCCCACCCCAACGCGCCCCTACCGCACCCGGCGGCCCGTCCACACGACGCGGCCGACCAGTTGCACCGACGTCATCGGCAGGTCGTCCCAGCCGCGATAATGCGGATTGTCGCTGATCACCGAAATGCGGCCCGGTCCCGGGGCGCGCGCGACGCGTTTGACCATCAGCACATCGTCCATGCGCAGCACATAGATGCCATCGCGCAGCCGCGCCGCAGCGTCGCCGCCGTCGACCAAAATGTCGTCGCCGTCGTTCAGCGTCGGCGCCATCGAATCGCCCTCGACCCGAATGATGCTGAGCGCGCGCGGATCGGCGCCGAGGTCGCGCAGCCATTTGGGGTCGAACGCCACCTCGCCCTCGACCGGCTCGCCCTCGACGCTGGCGCCTGCACCCGCCGAGGCGCCGATCGCCAGTTTCGGCACCAGGATCATCCCCGGACCGCGCGCTCGCGCCGGGGTCGCGACGCGCTGCACCGGGCCGCCGAGCAGGGCTTCGGACACGCCGAGATACGCGGCGATCCGTGCCCGATCCTGTTCGGCCAAGCGCCGCGGCGAACCGCGCTTGATATATTGCTGAATATAAGCGGGGTTGCGCCCGATCACTTGCGACAGGCGCGCATAGTCGATGCCCTTGTCGGCCAGCAGGCGGTCGAGCGCGGCGCGTGGATCGGAAACATGATGGCTCATCGGGTCGCTGGGGGCTGATCCTTCCTATTTGTTTCATAGCAAGCGGATTTTTCCTAGACAAGTAGGAAATCGAGCGTCAGATAGGAATTATCCTATCGGGTGAGTCGCCCGGTTGTTGGCGTCGTCAGGGAGGAAAATATGCAGCGCACATTGTTGCAACAGATCGAGGCGTTTTTGAAGGATTCGGCGATGCCGCCCAGCGTCTTCGGCCGCGCCGCGGTGCGCGATCCGATGCTGGTGGGCGATTTGCGCGGCGGCCGCGAAGCGGGCGGCGAGCTGATCTGTCGTGTAGAACATTTCATGAACACTTGGCGCGCCGATCATCATGCCGGGCGCGTCACACGCTATCAGGACCGCCGCGGCCGCCCGGTCGGCAAGTCCCGCGCCGGAGCAGCGGCATGATGCGCTGGTCGCCCGCGCTGGCGCCGCGCCCCGGCTGTCCGCACCGCCGTTTGCGCCACCTGCTGGCGGGGGCGCTGCCGATCGGGCTGGCGCTCGGCACCTCGACCTTTCGCCCGTGGGCGAGCGCGAATTTCGTCGGGGCGCGCCATATCCTGACCGTCATTGTCGCGGCGGGCGACGCGGCGGTGGTCGCCGCGGCGCTGCAGGCCGACCTGACCGCGACCGAATGGGCGCTGCCGGGCCATATCGTCGCCGATGTCGTGGTGGAATGCGGCAGCGAGCCGGGGACGCTGCGGATCGAAATCCTGACGGTGGAAGATTGAGGGGCCCGAGGGCGCGAACGCTAACCCACCGACTGGCGGGTCATCCGTTGCAGGGTGCTGAGCGCGGCTTCGAGCGCGAGATCGACCTCTGGCTCCACTGCGGCGGATTCGCCAGCCTCGCCGGGCGCGGCGCGGCGGCGCGCCAGCCCCGCTTCGAGCCGCGCAACCATCGCGCCGAGCGAATTGTCGATGGCGGCGGGCAGCGGCGGCGCGGTCATCTCCGCCGGTTGCAGCCAGGGTTCGTCACCGGTCGGCGCCGCATCCTCGGGCGCAAGATCGGCGAGCATCAGTTCTTCGGCATTGTGTTCGGCAAATTCGCCGAGCCACAGGTCGGCCTCGGCGCTTTGTTCGGCTTGTTCGGTTTGTTCGGCTTGTTCGGCTTGTTCGGCGCTTTGCTCGATTGCCTGTTCAGCGGTCGGCTCGGGCGTCTGCTCGGCGGTCGGGTCGGTCGTCGCGGTGAGCGGTCCCAGCCCGCCCGCGGGCAGGTCGCGGCCGGCGCGGATCGGCGGTCGCGGCGGATCGTCGGGATGCAGGTCGACGCGGCGGCGACGCGCCGAAAAGTCGCTGTCATCGGCTTCGTCGGCGTCGCGGGCGGCGTTGCGGCGGAAGCGGTCGCGCAGCGCCGACAGCCCGGCCGCATCCGGCTGTGCGATCAGCAGCGCGACCAGCCCGGCGATCATCGAAGCGATCGCGGCCATGCCAAGCGCCAGCAGCAGGCGCGCGGCGTTGCCGACCGGCGGCACGAAAAAGTCCGAGAGGCGATCGAGATAGAGGTTCCAGGCGATCCCTGCGACCCACGACATCGGCATGACCGCGGCGAACAACAGGGTCAGCGCCGCGGCGCCGACCACCGCCGGCAGCGCAGGCCGCAGCGCGCGCAGCAGCGCGCTCGATACGGTCTTGCCGGGGTTGTCGCTCGTTTCGTCCATATCGTCCAATTCCGTGCGGCCCATCGGGCCCAAAATATCGTAGCGGCGTTGCGGCGGTCAGGCGGCGCCGCGCAGCAATCGCTGGTAAACCGGCTCGTAACGTAAAATGTTTGATGACCAGTTACGATGGGTTTCGACAAAAATACGCGCGATCCGCCTTCGTTCCGCCCAAATTTCGCGATTGTCCAGCAGCTGCGCGAGGGCAGCGGCGATCGCCGAAGGGCTGTCGGGCGCGAACAGCGTGCCGGTTTGCCCGTCGTCGATCAGCTCGCGGTGGCCGCCCACATCGGACGCGGCGACCAGCTTGCCCTGCGCCATCGCCTCGAGCGGTTTCAGCGGGGTGACAAGGTCGGTCAGCCGCATTTTCTTGCGCGGATAGGCGAGGATGTCGATCAGCGAATAATAACGCTCGACCTGATCGTGCGGCACCCGTCCGACGAAATGGATCTGCGCCGCCGCGGGCGACGCCGCCGCCTGCGCCTTCAGCGCCGTCTCCATCGGCCCGCCGCCGACGAGCAGCAGCCGCGCCGCGGGCTGCGCCGCGACGAGCGCGGGCATGGCGGCGATCAGATCGTCGATCCCCTCATAATCGTAAAAGCTGCCGATATAGCCGATCACCGCGTCGGCGGCGGCGATCCCCAGCGTCCCGGCGAGCGCGTCGTCGCGCGGCGGCGGGTCACCGAACAGGTCGAGATCGACGCCGTTGGGCGAGACGGTGATCTTGGCCGGGTCGATCCCGCGTTCGATCAGGTCGCCGCGCAGCCCTTCGCAGATCACCGCGACCGCATCGGCCGCCTTGACCGCATGTGTCTCCAGCTGCTTGGTGAGCCAGTAGCGCAAACTGCCTTCGCGCCCGGTGCCGTTGCCGACTGCGGCATCCTCCCAAAAGGCCCGGATTTCGTAGATCACCGGGATGCCGAGTTTTTTGCCGACGCGCAGCGCGGCGAGGCCGTCGAGGACCGGCGAGTGCGCGTGCAGCACATCGGGTTTCCATTGCTGCGCCAGCGCCTCGACCCGCCGGGCCAGCGCGCCGATTTCGCGCCATTCCCTGACGAGCGGCGGCGCGGGCGCGATCGGCGTGGTGCGATAAAAGGTCAATCCGTCGACGGTTTCGCCGCCATCGCCTTTGGCGGGTCCGGGTTCGGGGTGGCGCACCCCGGTGACCCCCGCAACTGCCCAACCCTTGGCCACCTGCGCCTTCATCAGCGCGCGGGTGCGAAAGGTATAGCCGCTGTGCGTCGGCAGGCTATGATCGAGGACGTGCAGGATGCGGGGCATGATGCGGCCTATTGGCAGACAAGGCTTAACGCCGCGTCAACCCCAATATCGTAGAGCCACGTCGAAGCGCGCCCGGAACCGTCCGGTAAAACAACAAGGTAGGCCCGAATGGTCGACAATTTCTCGATTGGCCTCACCCACGTCCTGATGGCGATTGCGCTGTGGCGCCTGCTGTATCGCGACGATCTGGACCGCGAGGTCAGCCCGCGCACGCAATGGCAGCAGGACCGCGACGCCGAACGGGATGTGCCGGGCGATGCGTGACCTGGCCTTCGTCGCCTTTCTGTTTGCCTTTATCGGGGTCGGTTTCCGGCGGCCGTTCCTGTTCGTGCTGTGCTTTTGCTACATCGACATCGTCGCGCCGCAGCGGCTGAGCTATTTCCTGATCAACTCGATCCCGATCTCGCTGATCGTCTTTGGCCTGGCGATCGTCGGCTGGCTGGCCGCCGACGACAAGCGCGACATGCGCTGGTCGGGGCGGCAATTATTGCTGGTCGCGCTGCTCGTCTATTGCGGGCTGACGACATCACAGGCCGATTTCCCGGTCGAGGCCGCCGACAAATGGAGCTGGGTGTGGAAGGCGCTGGTGTGGGCCATCTTCCTGCCGCTGACGCTGCGGACCAAGCTGCGCATCGAATCGCTGACGCTGATCATGCTGTTGTCGGCGGCGTCGATCGCGATCGCGGGGGGTATCAAGACCGCCGCGGGCGGCGGCGGCTATGGCTCGCTCCAGCTGCTGCTCAACGAAAATTACGGATTGTACGAAGGGTCGATCATGTCGACGGTGGGGATCGCGATCATCCCGCTGATCCTGTGGTATCGCCGCCACGGGACGATTTTTACCCCCGACTGGCGCGTGTCGCTCTTTTGCTTCGCGCTGTGCTTTGCCTGCATGCTGCTGCCGATCGGGACGCAGGCGCGCACCGGACTCGTCTGCCTGGCGGTGCTCGCGGTGCTGTCGCTGCGCGCGGTCAAGCACCGGTTTCTGTATATCGCCGGCGCGGGGCTGCTGGCGATCGCCGCGGTGCCGTTCCTGCCGCAGAGCTTCACCGAGCGGATGGAAACGATCCAGGGATACAAGTCCGACCAGTCGGCATCGACGCGCGTCGCGGTGTGGGCGTGGACGTGGGACTATGCCAAGGAGAACCCGTTCGGCGGCGGGTTCGAGGCCTATATCCAGAACCGGCTGCGCGTCGAGACGACGGGGTCGGACTATGACCCCGACCAGCCGCAAAACGCCGATGCGACGGTGCATGACGAAAAGTCGCGCGCCTATCATTCGAGCTATTTCGAGATGCTGGGCGAACAGGGCTATCCCGGGCTGGCGCTGTGGTTGTTGCTCCATATCGTCGGGATCGCCCAGATGGAGCGGCTGCGCCGTCGCTACCTGAAAACGCGGCGCGGCGAGGAACAATGGATCGCGCCGCTCGCCACCGCGCTCCAGCACGGCCATATCGTCTATATGGTCGGATCGCTGTTCGTCGGCATCGCGTTCCAGCCGTTCATCTATATGATGCTGGCGCTGGAGATGGGGCTGTCGACCTATTGCCGCCGCCGCGAACAGGAAGCCGGCTGGCGCCCGCTGACTGCGCGCCCGGCCGAGGTGCCGGCGCGGCATTCGGCGACCGGCGCCGGGTGAAGGAACCATCGGCGCGGCGGGGCGCTAATGCCCCATGCCCTCCCCGCGCCTGATCCACGTCGACGACGGCCTGCCCGGTATCGCGCGCGAGCGCGTCGGCGAGGGTTGGCGATACCGCGATCCCCAAGGGAAGATCATCCGCGACCAGGGCGAAATCGCGCGGCTCAACGCGATCGCGCTGCCCCCGGCTTACGAGGACGCGTGGTTTTGCCCGGCCGCCAACGGCCATATCCTGGCCACCGGCTATGACGCGCGCGGGCGCAAGCAATATCGCTATCATCCCGATTTCCGGCTGGCGCGCGAGGCCGACAAATATGATCGCTGCGCCGCCTTTGGCCACGCCCTGCCGCTGCTCCGCGCGCGGCTGGAAAGCGATCTGGCGCGGCGCAGCCTGTGCCAGGAGCGCGTCGTCGGCGCGGTCGTCCGCCTGCTCGACCTCGCGGCGCTGCGCGTCGGCAACGAACAATATGTCGCGGCGAACAGGAGCTTCGGCGCGACGACGCTGCGCCGCCGCCATGCGACGTTGAGCGGTCAGACGCTGCGCCTGTCCTATCGCGCCAAGGGCGGCGCGCAGCGCGAGGTGGCGATCAGCGACCGTAATATCACGACGCTGGTCCGGCGGTTGCAGGATCTGCCCGGCCAACATCTGTTCCAATATCAGGACGACAGCGGCGTCTGCGCGGTCGCGTCGGACGACGTCAACGCCTATATCCGCGAGGCAATGGGCGGCGACTTCAGCGCCAAGCATTTCCGCACCTGGACCGCAAGCGTCGAGGCCTATGCCTATCTGTTCGATGCGCCCGAGCCGCCGACGTTGAAAGCCGTGGTCGAGCATGTTGCCGACCGGCTGGGCAACACCCCGGCGATTGCGCGCAAATCCTATGTCCACCCGGCGATGATCGCGGCGGCGCAGGCGCGCGGCGATTTTGCCGCCGCCGCGGGGCCGTTGCCGCGCGCGGCGAAATATCTTTCGCGTTACGAACGCGGATTTTTGACCTATCTGGAGCGGGCGCCCGATGCCGCGGCGCTGCTTCGTTCCGCCTGACCAGATCCACGAGGACCGACTTGACCTTTTCCATCCTTGCCGCGGCGACCGCCGCCGCCAAGTCCGCATCGACCACGCCTGCCCCCGCCGCGAGCAACCCGATCGAGGACATGCGCGCCTGGTGGGACAGCAGCGTCGCGTGGGTAAACAGCCACTGGTTGCAGATCGGCATCGCGGTCGCCGCGGGGCTCGCCATCTATTTCCTGCTGTCGATGGTCCGCGGCTTTGCACTGAAGCGCGCGCAGGCGACGCCGGGCGAATTCACCCTGACCCACATCGTAGGGCGGGTGATCCACAAGACCAAGTCGTTCGTGCTGGCAATTGTCGCGATCCGTATGGTCGCGGGCTATGCGCAGCCGCCCGCCGTGATCATGCAGATCATCCAGCTGGTCTTCACCGTCGCGGTGGTGTTGCAGGTCGCGATCTGGGCGCGCGAAGTCATATTGGGGCTGATCCAGCGCCGCGCGTCGGACGGGAACAACGAAACGCTGTCGAACGCGATGGGGATCATCCGCCTGTTGATCAGCGTCGCGCTGTTCGCGATCGCGGCGATTGTCATCCTCGACAATATGGGGGTCAATGTCACCGGGCTGGTCGCCGGTCTGGGGATCGGCGGCATCGCCATCGGTCTGGCCGCGCAGGGTATTTTTTCGGACCTGTTCGCGTCGCTGTCGATCATTTTCGACCGGCCGTTTCGCGTCGGCGAGACGATTAAATATGACACCAGCACCGCGACGGTCGAGCGTATCGGCCTGAAAAGCACCCGCCTGCGCTCGCTCAACGGCGAGCTGCTGGTGATTTCGAACACCAATTTGCTGGGCAAGGAGATCACCAATTTCGCGCATCTCCACCGCCGCCGCATCACCTTTACCATCGGCGTCGTCTATCAGACGACGCCGATGATGCTGCGCGACCTGCCCGCGCTGCTGGAGGAACAGGTGATCGCGGGCGGGCACGAGTTCATCCGTTCGAGCTTTCTGACCTTTGGCCCCTCCAGCCTCGATTTCGAATTGCTGTTCGACGTGTTCAGCGACGAATTCGATGTCGTCGCCGCGGCGCGCACCGACGTCGGCATCCGCGTGTTCGAGGCGATGGCCAAGGCGGGCTATGAATTTGCCTATCCGACCCAGACGACGTTCACCGCCGCGCCCGACGGGACGATGATCATGCCTTTTGCCGAGTCCCCGAAAGCCAAAGCGAGCACGGCGAAGACCCCCAAGACAAGCTGACGCTACGGCGCCTTGGCATGACGGCTTGGGCCTTGTGCAACGCGTCCAGACAGGCCTAGAACGCGCCCCGAACCAATGATCGAGGGGATGAGCGATGGCCACAATCACGCCGCAGGAATTGCAGACCAAAGTCGGTGAGCATCTGGGCACGTCGGATTGGGTGCTGGTCGATCAGGCGATGATCAACAAGTTCGCCGACGCCACCGGCGATCACCAATTCATCCATATCGACGAGGAAAAGGCCAAGCTGACGCCGTTCGGCGGCACGATCGCGCACGGGTTCCTGACCCTGTCGCTGCTGCCGCTGCTTGGCCAGAGCACCGATGGGCCGAAGGTCGGCGGCATCAAGATGGGGGTCAATTACGGCTGCAACAAGGTCCGTTTCCTGTCGCCCGTCCGTTCGGGCAAGCGCGTGCGCAGCCATATCAAGCTGCTCGAACTCGACGAAAAGCGCCCCGGCCAGTGGCAACAGACCAACGAAGTGACCGTCGAGATCGAGGGCGAGGAAAAGCCCGCGCTGATCGCCGAATGGATCAGCCAGTTTTTCGTTTGAGTTAAATCTCCCCTGGTCGGGGGAGGGCCTGTTGGCATTGGGCTTCCCTGACATGCCCCACCCAAACCCTCCCCTAAAGGGGAGGGCTTAAGTAAGAAGGATTATCATCATGCGTGACGCCGTCATCGTTTCCACCGCCCGCACCCCGCTGACCAAGGCGGGCCGCGGTTCGTTCAATAACACGCTGGCCCCGACGCTGGGCGCGCATGCGGTCCGCGCCGCGGTCGAGCGCGCCGGGATCGAAGGCGGCGAAATCGACGACGTCGTGTTCGGCGCCGCGATGCAGCAGGGGTCGCAGACGATGAACGTCGCCCGCCTGATCGCGCTGCGTTCGGGCCTGCCCGTCACCGTCCCCGGCATGTCGATCGACCGCCAGTGCTCGTCGGGCCTGATGACGATCGCGACCGCCGCGAAGCAGATTATCGTCGATCGCCAGGACATCGCGGTCGCCGGCGGCATCGAAAGCATCTCGAAGGTCAGCGGCAGCGGCAAGGTGTTCATCGAGACCGACGCCGAGCTGATCGCGATGCACAAGGACACCTATATGCCGATGATCGGCACCGCCGAGGTCGTCGCGAAGCGTTACAACATCAGCCGCGAAGCGCAGGACGAATATTCGTTCCAGTCGCAGCAGCGCACCGCCGCCGCGCAGGCCGCGGGCAAATATGACGACGAGATCGTCGCGTGCAACGCAACGATGGCGGTGATGAACAAGGAAACCAAGGAAGTCAGCTTCCACGACGTCGTCGCCGACAAGGACGAGTGCAACCGTCCCGACACGACGCTCGAAGGCCTGCTCAGCCTGAAGCCGGTGATGGGCGAAGGCCACACGATCACCGCGGGCAACGCCAGCCAGCTCGCCGACGGCGCATCGGCCGCGGTGCTGATGGAAGCCAAGGTCGCCGAGAAGAAGGGTCTCCAGCCGCTCGGCCGTTATGTCGGCATGGCGGTCGCGGGCACCGAGCCCGACGAAATGGGGATCGGCCCCGTGTTCGCGATCCCCAAGCTGCTCGAACGCTTCGACCTCAAGATCGACGACATCGGCCTGTGGGAACTCAACGAAGCCTTTGCCGTACAGGTGCTCTATTGCCGCGACAAGCTTGGCATCCCGAACGAGCTGCTCAACGTCAACGGCGGCTCGATCTCGATCGGCCACCCGTTCGGCATGACCGGCGCGCGCTGCGTCGGCCACGCACTGATCGAAGGCCAGCGCCGCGGCGTCAAATATGCTGTCGTGACGATGTGCATCGGCGGCGGCCAGGGCGCAGCGGGCCTGTTCGAGGTTTTCTGATGCGGCTTGCTGCTCCGCGCATCGAGCCGGTCGATCTGGACCGGCTCGATGCCGACCAGCGCGCTGCGCTCGAGCCCTTCCTCGCCTCCGATGGGGGCAAGGTCGGGGGCGGCAAGATCCTCAACATCTTCCGCACGCTCGCCCATGCGCCCAAGGCGCTGACCGCGTTCCTCGGCTGGGGCAATTATATCCTGTCGAAGCGCAATGCGCTGAGCCCGCGCGATCGCGAGCTGGTCATCCTGCGCACCGGCTACAACTGCCGTTCGGGGTATGAATGGACCCAGCACAAGCGCATCGGGCTCGACTGCGGGCTGACCGAAGCCGAGATCGCGCGGATCAAGGCGGGGCCCGATGCGGATGGCTGGAGCGACCTTGACCAAGCGATGCTGCGCGCCGCCGACGAACTCACCGCCGATCATTTCGTCACCGATGCGACCTGGGCGGCGCTCGCGCCGCTTGGCGACAAGGGACGCATGGACCTGGTGATGACGGTCGGCCAATACACGCAGGTTTCGATGATTTTGAACAGCTTCGGCGTGCAGGTCGAAGAGGGGTGGGAGGTCGACCCCGACCTCAAGGCCTGACCAACAAGGAGAATGACATGAGCGGTATCGGCATCATCGCGACCTTGCGCGTCCAGCCCGGCAAGGAAGCCGAATTCGAAGGCGTGTTTGCCGAGCTTGCGGCGGCGGTGAATGCGGGCGAGCCTGGCAACAGCTATTATCGCCTGTTCCGCACCGACGCGGCGGGCGTGTACAAGGTGCTGGAATGTTATGACGACGGCGCCGCGGTCGAAGCCCACCGCGCGTCGGACCATTTCCGCACCCTGGGCGCGAAGCTTGGCCCGTGCCTGGCCGGGGCGCCGGAGATCGAGACGTTGCGCGCGGTTTAGGGGCGGTTGGGGTGACGGGTTTCGACCGATTGCGGACGCTCTCTCTTCCTTCGTCATTCCCGCGAAAGCGGGAACCCAGCGAGCCAGCGTTGCGCGCTGGGTTCCCGCTTTCGCGGGAATGACGAGGAGGGCGTAGGGCAGCTCCCCACCCCAAAACCGCCCCACTCACTCCACCTCGGCAATCTCCGCCGCACGGTCGCCCAGCACATAACGCGGCCCCGCCCCGCGCTGCGCCGCCTTGTCGGCGCGGTTGTACAGCGCGCATTTCTTCAGGCTGAGGCACCCGCAACCGATGCAATTGCCCAGCAGTTCGCGCGTCCGCTCCAGCGCCGCGATCTGCGCATCGATCCGTGCGTGCAGCCCGGTGCTGATCCGCGTCCAGTCGGCGGCGTTGGGCGTCCGCCCCGCGGGCAACCGCGCCAGTTCGGCGGCGACCTCTTCCAAGCTAAGTCCCAGTTGCTGCGCGATCAGGATGAACGAGACGCGGCGGATGTCGGCGCGCAGGAAGCGCCGCTGGCCGCCGCGCGTGCGCAGCGCCGCGACCAGCCCCTTCGCTTCGTAGAACCGGATCGCCGACACCGCGACGCCGGTGCGCGCGGCGAGTTCGCCGATCGCGATCAGGTCAGTCCGATGCATCATGCGCGCTCCTGCATTTTTCCTTGATCTAAACCTGACTTGAGCTTTCATAAGCCGTGCGTCAACGCGAATCAGGAGACGACAAGTGACGCACCCCTTCATCGAGCATGTGAACCTGACGGTCAGCGATCCCGACCGCACCGCGGGCATATTGTCCGCCATCTTCGGCTGGCACGAACGCTGGCGCGGCCCAGCACGCGATGGCGGCCGCACGATCCACCTCGGCAGCGACGCTGCTTATGTCGCGCTTTACACCGGCCCGGACGGCCAGCATGCCGACACGCGCTATCCAAAGGGGGAGCCGCTCAACCATCTCGGCGTGCAGGTCGACGATCTCGACACGATCGAGATGCGCGTGAAGGCGGTCGGCCTCACGCCCTTCTACCACGGCGATTACGAACCCGGCCGCCGCTTCTATTTCTTCGACCCCGATGGGATAGAATATGAAGTCGTCAGCTATGCCCAACAGAAAACCGCGCTCGATGACGCAACATACGAGCGGCTGTCGCGTTTCCATCTCATTCTGAAATAAGAAGGAGCCTCCGCATGAGCGACGACATCAAGCAGCAGTTCTGGAAAGCATTGGCCGACAGCCCCTATGTCATGATCGGCGCCACCGGCGAGCGCGAGCATCACATCCCGATGAATGCCCAGCTCGACAAGGACGCGAACAGCGCCTTCTGGTTCTTCACCTCGACCGACAATCGCCTGTCGGGCGGCGGCCCCGCGATGGCGCAGTTCGCATCGAAGGGCCACGACCTGTTCGCCTGCATTGCAGGGACGCTGGTCCACGAAAGCGACCGCGCGGTGCTCGACAAATTGTGGAACAACGGCATCGCGGCCTGGTATGAAGGCGGCAAGGACGACCCCAAGCTGGTCCTCCTTCGCTTCGACCTCGACAATGCCGAGATCTGGACCGCCGATCCGGGGATCAAGGGCATTTTCAAGCTGATGACCGGGATGACGATGAAGGAAGGCGAGCTGGGCCAGCACGCCGAGGTGGCGCTTTAAAGCGTGATGGTATCAAATTGAATCGTTATTGCGAGGAGCGAAGCGACGCGGCAATCCAAGGCGGTGCAAGGCCGCTCTGGATTGCTTCGCTTCGCTCGCAATGACGAGAGTGATAACCTGAAGCCATCAATCTTTGGTGGCTTGAGGTTAGCCCACCGGCGGCCCGATCCGCCCCTCGCGAAACTCGAAGCCGGGTTCGCGGTCGCGCGCCAGCAGGGCGGGGCCATCAAGGTCGACCCATTTCGCGCGCTGCGCCAGCACGAAGGCGGGGGCGATCGCGAGGCTGGTCGACAGCATGCACCCGACCATGATCGATAAGCCCGCGGCGTCGGCGGCGTCGGCGTCGGCGATGCGCAGCGCCTCGGTCAGCCCGCCCGCCTTGTCGAGCTTGATATTCACCCCGTCGTAAAAGGCACCGATGCGCGCAACATCGGCCGCGGTCTGGCAGCTTTCGTCGGCGACGAAGGGGATCGGCGCATAGATGGGATCGAGCAGCGCGTCGGCGCCAACCGCCACCGGCTGTTCGATCATCTCGACCCCGAAATCGGCGAGTGCCTCGGCCTCGGCCAACAGGTCGAGCTGGCCCCAGCTTTCGTTGGCATCGACAATCAGCCGCGCTTCGGGCGCCCCCTTGCGCACCGCGGCGACGCGCAGCCGGTCGTTGTCGCCGGTCAGCTTGATCTTGAGCAGGCGAAAACCGTCGGCCTCGGCGGTCGCGGCCTGCTCGGCCATCGCTCCCGGCGACCCCAGCGAGATGGTGAAGGCGGTGACGCGCGCGGTCGGCGCGCCGTCGCAGCCCGCCACTTGCCACAGCCGCAGACCGCGCTGCTTCGCCTCCAGATCCCACAAAGCGCAATCGAGCGCATTGCGCGCGGCGCCGGGCGGCATCAGTTCCTGCACCGAGGCGCGGGCGACCGCTGCATCCATATCGGCGATATGCGGCGCGGCGTGCAAAATCCGGTCGCGGCATCCCGCCGCATCCTCGCCCAGATAATCGACCGGGGTGCCCTCGCCGCGCCCGGTCGCGCCGGCACTTTCGACTTCGGCGACCACGACATCGACGAAGGTTTTGGCGCCGCGCGCGATGACGAACGATCCCGCGACCGGCCAACGCTCGACCCGCGCGCTTTTCAGTTGGATAGCCATGCAGGAAGGCTAGTGTAGATCGCGATGACCGGCAAATCCCTTTCCGAACGCATCGGCGACCTTGGCCACCGCCTCGCCGTCGAGGCGCATGCCGCATGGCTCGCCGCGCGCGACCCGCGCGTGCCCTTGCTCGCGCGCTTGCTGGCGATCGGCGTCGCGGCTTACGCGCTGTCGCCGATCGACCTGATCCCCGATTTCATTCCGGTGCTGGGCTGGCTCGACGACCTGATCATCGTGCCGCTGGGGTTATGGGCGGTGCGCCGCCTGATCCCCGGCCCGCTGTGGCGCGAACTTCACGCCGCCGCCGAAGCCGCAAGCGACCGCCCGTCGAGCCGCAGCGGGGTGGCGTTCATCCTGCTGCTGTGGGCGGGACTGCTGTATCTGGTCTATTGGGCGGTGCGGACGTCGCCGGTGCATTGAACCTCGCAGACGGGCCAGCGGAACGGCGATTTAGGGGTGGGGAGCGGTCCTCATAGGCTCGTCACCCCGGACTTGATCCGGGGTCCATGAGACCATGCGCCGACCGCTGCTGAGAGGGCGCATGGATCCCGGATCAAGTCCGGGATGACGACGGTGTAGGTCCACAACCGGCCGCTAATAGCCGCCCTCTTTCGTCAACCCCCGTTGCTGCGGATCCACCCCTCGACCACGGGCGCGATATTCTCGCGCCATTTGCGGCCGTTGAAGATGCCGTAATGGCCGACGGTCTTGGCCATCAGATATTTCTTCTTCTCGGTCGGCAAAGATTTGGCCAGCGTCAGCGCCGCCTTGGTCTGGCCGATCCCCGAAATATCGTCGCGCTCGCCCTCGATCGCCAGGATCGCGATATCCTCGATCGCATTCAGGTCGACGGGCTTGCCGCGATGCAGCATCTCGCCCTTGGGCAGCGCATGGCGCTGGAACACGACATCGACCGTTTGCAGATAGAATTCGGCGGTCATGTCGCACACCGAGCGATATTCGTCATAGAATTCCTTGGTCTTGTCGGCTTCCTCGCCGTCGCCGTCGACCAGATGTTTGAACATCGACCAGTGGCTCATCATGTGATTGCCCAGGTTCATCGACATGAAACCCGCCAGCTGCAGGAACCCCGGATAGACGCGGCGTCCGGCGCCCGGATACCAGGCGGGAACGGTCACGATGACATTTTCCTGGAACCAGGCGTGCGGGCGCGTCATCGCATGCTGGTTGACCGCGGTCGGCGCCTTGCGCGTGTCGATCGGCCCACCCATCATCGTCAGCGTCCTGGGCCGGCACTTGTTCTTGTCGGCGGCCATGATCGCCGCCGCGGCGAGCGCCGGGACCGACGGCTGGCACACCGCCAGCATGTGCGCGCCGGGGCCGATATGCTCCATCCAGCCGATCAGATAATCGATATAGTCGTCGAGGTCGAACTTGCCCGCCTCCAGCGGCACGTTGCGCGCGTCGCGCCAGTCGGTGATCCACACGTCATGGCCGGGCAGCATCCGTTCGACCGTGCCGCGCAGCAAGGTCGCATAATGACCCGACATCGGCGCGACGATCAGCAGCTTGGGTGCGTCTTTTGCTGCCCCATTTTTGGTAGCGCGTTTGAAATGCTTGAGTTGGCCAAAGGGCCGCCGCGCTTCGACCGCTTCGGTGACGCGCACCGTTTCGCCGTCGACGACGGTTTCGTAAAGCTCGAAACCCGGCTTGCCGCGCGGCGCCGCGGCATGCGCGAACACTTCCAGCGCCGAAGCGAATTGCGGGCTGCCACCGAAATAGCCAAGCGGGTTCGCCGGGTGCTGCATCGCCTGCGCCCCCGCGGTCGCCAGCGCGCTCGCGCCCGCCAGCCAGCTCTTCTGCATTTCAAAGGCGTGATACAGCATGTTCGATTGGTTCCTTGGCCAGCCCCGACGCTCTTCGGCGTCCGTTCGTTGGCACCAGTCTAGGCCTTCCGTCTCATTGTGCAATGCATCATAATCGGTTTTGACGCGGTTGTTTGTGCCGTTCGAGTATGCCCAGCATGCAGCACGGCTTCAAAGCGCTTGAAGCAATGGGTCATTCTGCGCCGTTGAGCGCGGCCATTGCCGCTGCTAGGGCCGGTGCAATGGCCAGCACCCCCGATCTTTCCTCCGCGAAAGCCCCCGAACCGCGCCGCAAACTCGGCAGCTTGCGGATGATCTGGCATTATGCCAGCGCCTATCCACTGCAATTGGTGATCGCGGCGGTCGCGCTCGGCGTCGCCGCGCTCGCGACGCTGGCGATCCCCTGGCAGTTCAAGGAAATGATCGACAGCGGCTTTGTCGCCGGCGGCGGCGACGTCGCGCCGCATTTCCGCCTGTTCTACGCCATCGTCCTGACGCTCGCCTTCGCCACGGCGCTGCGTTTCTATTTCGTCAGCTGGCTCGGCGAACGCACCGTCGCCGACATCCGTCAGGCGGTGCAGCGCAACCTGCTGCGCCTTGCGCCCGGCTTTTTCGAGGAAAACCGCCCGTCCGAAATCGCCTCGCGGATGACGTCGGACACCACGATCATCGAACAGGTGGTCGGCACGACGGTTTCGGTCGCGCTCCGCAACATGGTAATGGGGATCGGCGGTATCGCCTATCTCTTCACCCTGTCCCCCAAGCTGACCGGCGGGATATTGCTCGGCATCCCGGTGATCATCATGCCGATCGTCCTGCTCGGCCGCCGCCTTCAGAATGTCTCACGGTCGAGCCAGGACCGCGTCGCCGACATCGGTGCGACCACGTCCGAACAGCTCGGCGCGATGAAGATCGTCCAGGCCTTCGGTCAGGAAGAACGCGAAGCCGCACGCTTTGCGAGCGCCGTCGAGGCGACCTTTGCCACCGCCAAGCGCCGTATCCGCCTGCGCGCGATCATGACCGCGATCGTCATCGGCCTGTTGTTCGGCGCGATCACCACCCTGCTGTGGTATGGGGCCGAGGGGGTTGCCGCGGGGACGATTACCGGCGGCACGATCGCTGCCTTCGTGCTCACCGGGGGGCTGGTCGCAGGCGCGTTCGGCGCGCTCACCGAAGTTTATGGCGACCTGCTGCGCGCCGCGGGCGCCGCCGAGCGGCTCTCCGAACTGCTCAATGCCGAGGCAAGCATTGCGCCGCCCGCCCAGCCCCGCACGTTTCCCGAACCGCCGCGCGGCACGCTCGAATTCGCGCATGTCGAATTCCACTATCCGACGCGCCCCGACGCCCCGGCGCTCCATGATTTCAACCTCGCGATCCAGCCGCGCGAGACGGTCGCGATCGTCGGTCCCTCGGGCGCGGGCAAATCGACGCTGTTCCAGCTTGCGGAGCGTTTCTACGACCCGCAGGGCGGGCAGATCCTGCTCGACGGCGTCCCGCTCGTCGACGCCGATCCCGCGGACATCCGCGCCCGCATCGCGATGGTGCCGCAGGAAACGGTGATCTTCGCCGCCTCGGCGCGCGACAATCTGCGCTACGGCAATTGGGACGCGACCGACGACCAGTTGTGGGACGCCGCGCGCGCCGCCAATGCCGAGGAGTTTTTGCGCAAGTTGCCGCAAGGGCTCGATACCTTCATGGGCGAAGGCGGTGCCCGGTTGTCGGGCGGCCAGCGCCAGCGCGTCGCCATCGCCCGCGCGCTGCTCCGCCGCGCCCCGCTGCTGCTGCTCGACGAAGCGACCTCGGCGCTCGACGCCGAATCCGAAAAGCTGGTGCAGGACGCGCTCGAAACGCTGATGCATGACCGGACGACGATCGTCATCGCGCACCGGCTCGCCACCGTCCGCGCCGCCGACCGCATCATCGTCATGGACAACGGCCGCATCGTCGAGGAAGGTCGGCACGACGCGCTCGTCGCCGCCGACGGCCTCTATGCCCGGCTTGCGCGCCTGCAATTCCAGGACAATCTCGCCCCCACCTGACCGCATTGCGCCTCAAAGGATATGACGATGCTCTACGATATGACCGTCCCCGCCTGCACGAACGGCCTGCGCGCCCTGTCAGCGCAACTCGCCAAGGCGCTGGCCTGGGGCGGCGACAACGATGTGGGCGAACTGCAACTCGTCGTCGCGCGCCTGGCGCCCGACATGCACCCGCTGGCATCGCAGATTCGCTTCAGCTGCCTGCAGGCGATGCAGCCGCCGACCCGTCTCGGCGCGACCGGCGCCCCCGCGCTCGCCGACGATGCGGCGGACTTTGCCGGCCTCCAGGCGCAGATCGCGGCGACACTCGCGTGGCTCGATACCGTCGATGCGGCGGCGTTCGATGCCGATCCCGATCGGCCTGTAAGCTTCGACCTGCCAAACGGCATGATCTTCGACATGACCGCGCGCACCTATGTCCGCGACTGGGCGCAGCCGCAATTCTACTTCCACCTCGTCGCCGCCTATTCGATCCTCCGCCACATGGGCGTGCCGCTGGGCAAAGCCGATTATGTCGGCCACATGATGGCCTATCTGCGCCCCGGCACGGCGCCCACCGTCTAGCGTATACGGGCGCGGCGCGCGGTGCCGGTTCAGATCAGCGCGGCATATCGCTGGATTCCGGGAAAGGCGAGCTTCGATCCGCCGTTGCGCCGGATCGCGCCGATCGCCTCATCGACCCGCAGATAACGCGCCCGCGCATCGGGCTCGAGCAGTATTGCGGCGGGTTCGGGGCGGTCGGCAGCCTCTTTGACCAGCAGCCCCAGTTCGGCCAGATCGACCGCCTCTTCGTTCCAGCGGATCACGTCGGCGGTGTCGATCGTCACCCGGTTCTCGTCCTTCACCGCAATCCCCACGCTATCGGCAGGCAAGGTCACATCGACGCTGTGCGTCGGCGGGGGGATGGTGATGATGAACATCACCAGCATCACCAGCATCACGTCGATCAGCGGAGTGGTGTTGATGTCCGGATCGCCATTGGGGTCGGCACGAAAAATGCTGCGATGAAACATGCTGCGGCGTCTGCGCATCGTCTCTCTCCCGGTTGAGGCAGATCGCGCCGCGCATGACGGGGCGCCCGCCCTCCTCATCAAGGGCTCAAGACCGCCTCGCGCCCCGACTGTGATGGTATATCATATATCGCGGGCCGCAAGCGAAGTTTGAAGATGGCATCGGGCGGCCCTTGCCGCGCCCCGCGCGCAAAAAGAAAGGGCGGCACCTTGCGGTACCGCCCTTGCTTGTTTCTTCCAGTCCCGGTCGGGAGTGGAAACCGGTCTTACATGCCCGAGTTCGGACCGTAAGTGATTTCCACGCGACGGTTCTGGTCGTTGCGGACGCCATCGGCGGTGGCAACGGCCGGGCGGCTTTCGCCGAAGCCCTGCGCGCTGATCGAGCCATCCGAGATACCGCGAGCGGTCAGATAGCTGCGAACCGCAGTGTTGCGGCGTTCCGACAGACCGACGTTGTACGTGGCCGAACCCGAACGGTCAGCGTGACCGGCGAGCATGACCTGCGTACCCGTGCAACCACGGTTGTAGGCGCTGATCGCGTTGTCGAGCGTCGAAGCGGCTTCCGGCGTGATGTTCGACTGATCCCAGTCGAAGTACACGATGTACGGCCCGGGCTCACACTGCACGACCGGCGGCGGCGGCGGGGGCGGGGGCGGCGGCGGGGGCGGCGGAGGCGGCGGGGGCGGAGGTGCCACAACCGGTTCCGGCGCACCGCCGAAGTTGTACGTCAGCGTGCCGAGGATCGAGTGCGAACGGAAGCGCGTCGAAACGTCGCGGCCGCGCTGATCGACCAGGTCGAGGTTGTCGACGTTGAAGAAGCGATACTTCAGGCCAACGTCCCAGTTGCTGCTGATCGGGGCGCGAACGCCGGCGATTGCCTGCCAGGCAAAGCCCGTGTCCGAATCGTCAAGGAACGGACCGGCGAAGACGGGTTCGACCGACACGCGAGCCACACCGGCACCGCCGCCGACAAAGCCCTGCAGGCCGTCGTCGTCACCGAAGTCGAGCAGACCGTTGACCATGAAGCTGAGCGCGTTGGTGTCGCCGTTCAGGTCGGTGTTGCCCGTGTAGGTCAGCCCGGTGCCACCAGCGGTCGCCGGAATGCCCGGTGCCGCGAAACGGCCCGACTTGATGTCGGCTTCGCGATAGCCGACTTCGACTTCAGCGCGGAAACCGCCGAAATCATAACCGACGGTTCCTTCGAAGTCATAGCCCGCACGATGGTCGAGCGAAGCAGCGTTATCGACGGTGCCGATGTCGAGATCCAGGTCTTCGACGAGCATTGCGCCAGCACCGACACCCACGTACCAGGAGTCGTCGCGCGCCAGAGCAGGCGACGCAAGGGCGGTGGAGGCCAACGCCACAGCGACGGCAAGCTTCCTCATAGTAATTCCCCTTTCAAATTGAGATATACGTCTCGGCAGACGTCCTACTCGTCGCTTTGGTTCCGTGCAAGTGAACAAATCGTCAATCTGTTGCCAAAAAGTCGCACTTTCAAAACCAACGAACGCAAATTCAGCCTGAAATCAGAACACCCTGCGCCTCAAGCAGCAGGATCAACACAGCAAGTGCGCTACGCGCTTCGGTATCGATTGTCGAGCCGCCGGTCGGGACCGCGATCGTTGCTGGTCCGGCCCATTCACCGTCTTCGAATCGCAACCGCGCGCCATCGGCCAGCCGGGTCACCGCCATCCCCGCCTGCGCCGCCGAAAATCGCCAGCCGCCAGCGGTCCACACCGCGATCGCGGCGGCCTGTCCCGCCCAGTCGCCGGTCGGGGCGCTGCCGACCAGCCAGCATTGCCCCGGTGCCGGCGCAACCGGCGGTCCGTTGAGCGGCCCCTCGACGACCGCCGCATGGACGAGTGCGTCGATCAAGGTCAGCGCTTCATTATGCGTCGTTTCTTTTTGTGCCTGCGCGACCGCCAGCAAAGGCAAGGCAAAGCGCGGCGTCATCGGCATGTCGGTCATGATGTCATCCTCTCACGTCAGGGGCAGGAACAGGGGCGGCGACAGGGCAAAGTCTCCGACCTGGCGAATCGCGATCATCGCCCCCGGCGGCACCCCCGCCAGCGCGCCGGCCGCAATATGCAATGTCGGCGACGGGCGATCCCACGGCGCGATGCCGTCGACCGGCGGCGACAGCTCGATGCGCCATGTCTCCTGCCCTTCGCCGATCGGCAAATCGACATGGTCGCGCCATCCGGTATCGACACGGCTGCGTCGCCGCCACGAAACCGTAACGCCGCCCGATCCATCGGACCCTATTCGCCCATGCACGGGGGCCAGCGGCCGCAGCGCCGCGCCGGGGGCCGTCACGGCCATCTCGGTCAAAGTTACGCCGCCACGCGGTGTCCATTGCACCCGCGTTCCGCCACCCTCCGCCACCGCCGCCAGTGCGTCGGGAAGCAGCATCGGCGCGCTATCGTCGAGCAGGACGAATGGTGCCCCCGTCGCGTGCGCTATCGCGCCGCCCGTTCCCGCCCGCCCGCGCAGCAGGCGCGACAGTCGCCAAACGCCCGTCCCAACCGGCTCGGCATTGCCGAACTGCAGCAATTCATCGCCGACCATCGCCCGGTTGGCACCGCCCAGCAGCGCGGCATCGCCCACCGATTCCAATGCCATCGACGGATTGATCAACGTGACCAGTGCCGCGTTGACGCGGTCGATCAGATGGGCACTGCCCCCCGCCAGCGGCCCGGCAAGCGCGCCCAGCGCCGCCGCGGGCCGCACCGTGCCAAGTGCGATCGGCTCGGCGTCGACCGCCGGGACAAACCAGCAGTCGGCGCCGCGCCAGCCATCGTTGCTCCCCGCCGCGGCGATCAATATCCGCGCCGTCGGCGCTGCCGGACTGCCGATATTGGGCAGGTCGAACAGATGCACAACTGCTTCCGCATCGGGCCAGTCGGGGCCCCGCACCGCCGTCCCCGGCGCGGCGGCAAGGTCGGCGGCGGGCACCGGCTGGTGCCGCTTCAGCTCCAGCATGATGTCGCTCGCACGCACATTGCGCGCCGTCAGTCGCCATGCGCTGCCGTCGGCCAGCGTCACGATCCGCCCGACCGGCAGCGCCAGCGCCGCCAGATCGCCATGCCAGATCAACGTCTCGCGCCCGTCCGCCGCCGCGGCGGCCAGCCGCTGCGCCAGCGCCCGCGCCGACGGCGCCGGCAAGACTGCGGGCAGATCGATCCGCTCCTCGCGCACCCCGCCACCCGCCACCTGGCTGCTCTGCTGGCCCAGCTGATAATCGCGTTCGGGTTCGTAATGGCGCAGCCGGATCGATCCCGGCAGCGACGCCAGCGGCGCGCGTTGCCGCTCGATCGCATCGCGCTCGGTCTCGTCGCGCCGCGCCTCGCGAAAGCTGTCCAGCGCCAGCGGCGTGCCCCCCAGCACCGCGGGCGCCAGGCGCCACCCGTCCGACCCGCTGACCACCTCCACCCCATCGATGTCGAACAGCGGCGACAGCGCGTCGCGCGCCCGGTCGCCTGACGCGGCATAGCCCGCGACCGGCCACGCGCCGAAACAGCGCCCGGCCTCGCCGAGCAGGACATCGCCGATCACCCCGGTATCGACGCTGTCGGCATCGGCCTCGACCTCGAAGGTCAACGACGGAATGCGGTTGCCGAACGCGCCCAGCTCCAGCTCCTCGAACACCGCATAGGCCAGCCCGCGAAACCCGCTCGCCGATCCCGGCCCGACCGCCGACGCGATCAGCGGATCGACCGCCTGGTCCTCGCCGCCGTCATGCCAGCGAAAGATGCAACGCTCTTGAAACGTCCCGCTCGCCCCGCGCAGCAGATTGCCGTCGGCCCAGATCCGCCGGATCGCGCGGATCGGCCGCGACGACAACGCGACCGCCAGCGACACCGCATAGCTATATTCGGTTACCGACGGCTGCCCCTTGCCGCCGCCGCGCCGCTCGCGCCGTTCGATCAGGTCGGTCGCCCAGATCACGCTGCCCGCGACGCGCATCGTCCCGAACAATTGCGGGATCTGCTGGCCATAGGTCGACGCCTGCACCTTCAGGTCCGCCAGCCGCGGCCCCTCGCGCCCTTTGGGTTTGAAGATCGCCGCATCGACCTGTTGCCCCAGGCTCGCGCCGATCGCCGCCCCCACGGGTCCACCGATAAAGCCGCCGACCACCGTCAGCACCAATGTGGCCATCGCTCAAGTCTCCAGTATCAGGCGCCAGCGCGGCGCCGCCATCAACACGGCATCGATCGGCGCCTCGACGACCCGCCGCAGCCCGGCATGGGCGTGGACACAGCGGTCCGGCCCGAGCAGCGCCAGATGAAACTGCCCCGCCGCGAGGGCCACCAACCCGACATCGCCGCTCTGCCGCGGGCCGTCCGCAGGAACAAAACCCGCGCGCCGCAACCCCGCAACGATCCGTTCCTCCGACCAGCCGCGCAGCGGATAATCGCGCGGGCGGATCAGCCGCCGCCCCGCCGCCGCATAGGCCGCCCACACCAGCCCGACGCAGTCGAGCCCGGTCGCCGGGTCATAGCCCTGCGGCCGAAACCGCGCCCCGACCAGCCGCCGGGCGCGGACAAAGGCGCGGTGGCCCAAATCCTGTTTGGGCGGATCATCCACCGGGATAACGCGTGAGCAGATCATTGCCCGGAAGATGCGCCTCGCCGCGAAAATTGATCGTATTGGCAAAGCGGTCGCGGCACGTCGCCAGCTGCTTGTCACACCCTTCGGTCAGCCGTACCCGGACCGGCCCCGTGACCGCAAACACCGGCCCTTCGGCCAGCTGCAATACCGCCCCCTCGGCCGCAATCACCGGGCTGGACAATCCGCAATTGGCGCCCTCGATCCACCGCAATTCGCCGAACGCCAGTCCCGCGACGGCGCTGTCCAGCGTGACCGCGCGCCCCTCAACCGAAACCACCCGGCCGTCATGCGTCAGCGGCGCCAGATCGACCCGGCACGCCCCGTCGCCCAGCATCGCGCGGCACGACGGCGACGTCGCCGGGCATACCGGGCGGTCGAGCAGCCGCGTCACCCCCTGCAATTCCGCCGCGAACGCCGTCCCGCGCCGCTCGATCGTCCCCAACGATCCGCGCGCCACGGTCACCGGCGCCGCCTCGGCCGCGGTCCAGTCGGTCACGAACAGCTCCAGCTCCGCTCCGTCCCAGCGCCCGGCATCCAGGTCGCGCGCCGCAATCGCGTCGCTCGCAACCGCGCCCTCCAGGTCCATCGTCGCCGCATCCAGGCTGTCGCTGGTCTCCAGCGCCGACGGTTTCATCCCCGGCGCCGCGCGATAGACGATCCCGCCGACCATCAGGTCGCGGTCGTGCGAGGTCAGCCCGATCACCACCCCGTCGCGCCGCGCCAGCCGCCAGCACCACGCCAGCGTCACCACCTCTTCGCGCAGCCAGCCCGGCGCCGCGTTCAGCATCACCACGGCGCCCGCACCTCGACCAGCGGGACGCTGGTTATCTCCCCGGCCAGAAAGGTCGCGCGGCTCGTCTCCAGCCGGTCCTCGGCAAAGCGCACCGGCACGTCGAACAGGAACCCCGCGCGCACCGCCACCCCCGTCGCAGGTATCGCATCGAGCAACACCTCGCCGGCGTCCGTCATCGAAAACCCCGCGGTTTCCAGACCGTCGACCGACACCCGCACGCTCCCGCCCACCGGCAGTCGGATCACGCGCACCTGCTCGGCATCGCCCGTGCCATAGCGTTTCACCAGCGCAAACTGCCGCCGCACCCCATCGCCAATTCCCAGCATCTGATCGCCCGCCGCCGGCAAACCGCCGTCCGCCGCCGAACTCGCGTCGAACGGATCGCGGAAACGAAACGCCCGCGCCGCGCCGCGCCGCGCCCGAAAGAAATCGGCGAGCGTCCGCACATCGGCCTCGGACCGGATCCCCGGCCCCGCGTCATAGCGCATCCGCGCCTCCGCCCATTCGCTCGCGCGCTGCTCGTGCCCCGACGGCGAACTCACGATCTGGGTCGAAAATTCGGTCAGCGCCATCGCCTCGCGCCCGATCGCAAGCGGGAAATCCTCCGCATCGAAAGCCTGCACCGCATCCTCCCCGTCAAAAGCCACAAAGCCGTCGCGCGCCACCTGCGGCAGCGCCCACACGAACGTCCGCGCCACCCCCGCGCGCCGCGCCGCATCGGCGGCATCGGCAATCGCCCGCCACTGCCCGCGGTCCGCCGCGTTCAGCACAAAGCCTGAAAAATAATGTTGTTCATGAACCGGATAGCCCAGCCGCTGCACCATCGCGGCGCGCGCACCCGGGGTCTCGGCGCCGCGATCCGCGGTCACCCAGTCATAATCCTCCAGCTGCAAGACATCGAACGCGGGCTTGGCCCACCCCGTCGGCACATTCGCCCGCCGCAACTCGGGCGCCGCCGGGTCGAGCACGGTGGGCAGAAACACGAGCAGCAAGGATTGCAGCCCCGCTGCCCCCGCCTCGTCCCGCGCCGCCGCGACCAGCGCCGCGGTCGAGCTCGCGAGCAGCGCCCCCAGCGCATCGAGCATCGCCCGCTGCGCCGCATCCAGCGGCCCCCGCACATCGGCAATCGCAACGCTCGCGCCGCCCAGCGCCGCGCCCGTCGCCGCGTCGTAACTGCACAGCTTGCCGCCCGGATTGACCCACCACCACGGCTCGCCGACCTGGAATTTCGCCGCCAGCCCCGCCTCGACGCCGATCGCGACAAACGCCCGCGCGACCAGCTGCAAATATCCCATCGCCGCCGCATTGGCGGGCGACAACAGCGTCGATGGCGGCACCCATCCGGTCAGCGCCGCGCCGCCGCCCGCATCGCGCTGCTTCCAGTCGTTCCAGCAATAGGCGTCGAACACTTCATACGACAGCGACCAGATCAGCCCCAACCCCGCCGCCGTGCACGCGTCGGCCAGCGCGCGGTGCCATTCCGCGGTCGGCCGATTGAGCACCCCGCCCGCCAGGCTGACATAAAAACCGCCGCCCAGCGCCTCCAGCCGCATATAGTGGCTCATCCCGACATAATGGACGACGTCGCCGCGATACCCCAATTGCACGATCTGCCGCACCACCCGCGCCGGGGTCAGATGATAGCAATCGTCATAGCCGTTGGTCATGCCGAGCGCCGTTTCGGGCAGCACGACATCGCCGACCGCCAGCACCGATCCCGACCCCGAACAGGCAATCGCGCTCATCTCGGCCCAGCCCTCGACCGGCGCCGCCAACGCCCCCTCCCCGCCGTCATAGGTCGGCGGCACCAGCGAAATGAACATCCGGTCGACGTCACCCGCCCACACCGGATCGGCCTCGCCAGGGAGCAGAAACCCGCCGACGAGCGCATCGAAATCCAGCGTCACGACCGCGTCCTCGCCGCTGCCGACCGCATAATTCCACAACCGCACATACCAGGCGCGCGGGTTCCCCGCCGCATCGCGCCCCTCGATGGTCAGCGTCGGCCCGTGCAGCGCGTCGAGCGGCTTGACCCCGCCCGACCGCCACCGGAACCGCAGCTGCGTGCGCCGAAAATCGCGCTTCGTCTCATACGCCAGCAGCGGATGATCCCAGCGATCCGCGCTTTCCCAGATCAGCCCCGCCAGATCCTGCCTGCGGTAAAACACCGCCTCGACGCGCAGCGTTCGCGCGCCCGGATTGGTCACGCTCGCCATCATCGGCCGCGCAAAATCGACCGTCCAAAACCGCGGATCGAACCGCTTCAGCCACCCCTTGCGATGATGCGGCTCCGCCGCCGCCACCAATGCCCAGCCCATGCCACAACCTTTCCGGTTTGCTCCCCCCGCGCCTCACAGACCCCTCCGCTTAACGGCGGGCCGTCATTCCCATGCCCAAGTGAGTAGCTGTTCCCCGGCGAAAGCCGGGGTCCAGGGAGCCAGAAAACAGCGTCCGCCTGCTAACGCCCTGGACCCCGGCTTTCGCCGGGGAACATGGGCTTGTTCGAAATAGACAATCGCCGACGGGACGGGCTTATGGGAACGTCCGCTCAATCCTCACCCGCCACCACCGCGCGCCGCACCGCGCGCGCCAGCTGCCGCCCCGTCTGCGCCAGCCGCTGCGGCTCGCTTCCCGCCTCGCCGCGCACATTGACCGTGATCGCGATATTGCGCACCGCCCCGCCCGCCGCTTCGATCCGCCCGCTCGCGGTTGGCACGAACAGTTCGGGGCCGCGCTCGCCGACCCGGTACGCGCGTCCCGCGCTCACCGGCCCGCCGGTCGCGCGTCCCGGCGCCCCGAACAGCGCCATCGCGATCGACGTCCCCAGCGACAGCAGCCCTCCGGCCCCGCCACCCTGCCCACCGCCGCCGCCCAGCGCCGCGCCGATCCCGTTCGCAATCGCGGCGCGCGCGATGTCGGCCAGCACCGACAGCGCCAGCCGCTTCAAATCCTCGAACCCCAGCTTGCCCGACACGATCGCGCGGTTCAGCGCGCGCTCGATCGCCTGCCCGGCCGCGTCCGCCCCCGACCCCAGCGATCCTTCCAGTTCGGCGCGCAGCGCCGCAATGTCGCGCCGGAACGCCCCGGTGTCGGCGCGCACCGCCACCACCATCTCGTCGATCTCATCCATCGGGAAATTGCTCCATCATTGCCGCCAGCGCGGTCCCGTCAAACGACGCCCCGGCATCCGCCTCGACCCACCCCGCCAGCACCGCCCGCACATCGGCAGGCGTCGCCGCCCAGAACTCCTCGGGTCGCCAGCCGGCAACGCGTGCCATCACCCCCGCCAACGTGACCGCTTCCGGACCCAGCCGATCGTTCGACACCGCTCACCGCCCCGACAAAATCTGCCCCAGCAGCACGCGCAGTGCCGGGGTCACCGCCGCCAGCCCCTGCGCGACCACGGCCTCGCCGACCGCCTCGCGCGTCAGCGCCTCGGGCCGGTCCCGCACACAATGCCAGAACAGCGACGCCAGCTCGCCCAGCGCCAGCCGCCCGTCAGCCGCGCGCTCGACCAAAGCGAACAGCGGCCCCAGCTCGGCTTCCGCCGCGACCAGCGCCGCAAAACTCGGGCGCAGCACATAAACCTGCTCTCCCACGCGCAATTCCGCCTCGCCGCGCAGGCCGTTGGCCCCCGCGCTCACAGGCTCACCACCGCGCCGCTCGATTCCAGGTTCAGCGTGTAATTGCGCTCGCCGTTGTAATCGCCGGCATAGTCCAGCCGGGTGACCAGGAACCGCCCGCGCAGCCGTTCGCCGCTTTCGAAACTCAGCTCGAAATCGTCGATCGTCCCCGCCAGCGCATGCCCGCGCACCCGCACTTCCGCCGCCGATCCGGTAAAGATCCCCGCCGCGCTCACCGATACCGATCGCACCCCGGCGCCGGACAGCAGCGCGCGCCACCCGCCCGAATCCTTGGTCGTGACGTTCACCGCCTCGCCATTCACCGACAGCTGCGTCGTGCGCAGCCCGGCCACCGTCTGATACGTCGGCGGTGCGCCGCCATTGCCGACCTTGAGCAGAAAAGCGCTCCCATTTTCAATTGCCATCGTCTATTCTCCTCGTCACAAAACCATCCGAAACTGGGGAGTCACGGGATGCTGATTACGACATTGCTTTTGGCCGCTATGGTGCAGTCGCCGACGGTCGACACCACGCGCGCCGCCTTCACCAAATGCCTGCGCGACGACATGAAAAAGGCGCTCGAGGCCAAGGTCGAAGAGGTCGAATATGAACTGGCGCTCAAGGCGAATTGTTCGGCCGAACGCGACGCGTTCCGCAAGGCGGTGATCGCGCTTGGTCGCTCAGGTGGTGATTCCGAAAAAGTCGCTGCCGAAGACGCCGACATGCAGATCGAGGATTACCACGCCAATTTCACCGACAAGTTCAAGGATTACAAAGCGAACAACTCGCTTCCGGGCGATTGATCGCATCGTCGCCCCCGCCGGCGCGGGGGCGACGCGCTTAACCGACCAAGCACCGGCACCGCACCACCACCTCGTGCCGCCAGCCGCCGCCCGGCAAAAACCCGAACCGCGTCCGCATCACCCGTGCCGCGACCACCGACCAGCCATCGGCCGGACCGCGCAGCGCGGCAGCCACCGCCTCGACCCGCACCGCCGCTTCATCATCGATGGCATGCCCGGCGCCCACCAGCGTCAGCGTCAACCGCACCTCGCGCCCGACGCGGTCCTTGGTGCCCCAATCGCTACCGTCGGCGCCACCCACCGAGACATAGGGCGCGGTGGCGCGCGGCGGAATCCCGTCGAATATGCCGTGCACCCTGCCCGCCAGCGCATCGTCCTGGCCGAGCAGGCTCAGCGCCCGGGCACGAAGCGCACCCTCGGCGCCCGTCATCGACCACTGCCCAACGTCAAACGCCGCCACGGCTGCCACAGTGCGGCGATCGCCGCGGGGGGCGCCGCCGCGGCGCCATCGCGCGCGTCGTGCAGATGCTGGGTCATGCGGACGATACCCTGGCGGATGGCTTCGGGAATATCATTCGTTCCCGCCGCGATCCCGGCGCGATAGGCGACGCGCACCCGCGCCGCGCCGCGCGGGTCGGCAATCGTCACCCGCGCGGTGCCGTCGCCGCCGACCGACAGCTGAAAATCGGCGGCCGCCAGCACCGCCTCGCCGCCGCCAGGCAACAATAATGTCGCTGCGTCGATCGCCACCACCGGTCGCGCGCCAGGTTGACACAGGTGCCGCTTGATCGGCAAAATCTCTTCGCCTTCGCGCACGATCAGCCACTGGCCGATAAAGGCTTCGCAAATGTTCGTCGCGGCGCGGACCAGTCCCGCCACGACCGCATCGTCGATCGTCGCCCCCAGCCGCAGCCAGCTGCGCGCTTCGTTCAGGCTCACCGCGGCGTCGCCCGGCACCCGGCTCTGCACGGTCACCGCTCCTCTCCCCGGATCGTCACCGATCGCTCGTCGATCTGCCCGTCGCTCAGCGTCATCCGGTTGGTGACGCGATAGACATGGCCTGCGATGCCTCCGGCCAGCGTCGCCGTCGTCTGCATCAGATTGTGCGCCGCCGCCGCGACGACCACGCCGCCCGCTTCCGCCGGATCGACGACCCAGACGCTCGCCACCACCGCTTGTCCGTCAAAATAGGCGGCTGCCCAATCGAACTCGTAATCGATCCGGCTTTCCGGATCCTTGACCATCATCGTCATTCCAGTCTCCCTCGCGTTACGGCTTGCGCAACGTCACGCGCCGCGTCGGCTGCTTTCCGGTCGCGATCGGGGTCTGCGCCGCGGCCGGTTCGGGGCCGCCCCATTCGCTCGCCAGGTCGCGGCGCGCGACGTCGCCGATCGCGCGCGACCCGATCGCCGGTCCGCCGATCATGCGGCTGCCTCCAGCGCCGCCAGCCGCTGCCCCAGACCGGCCAACAGGAACAGCGCCAGCTGGTCGGGACGAATGCCGAACCGGCTTTGCCGTCCGCCGCTCCCCGCTTCGGCATTCCATTCGTCCCAGCATAAAAACGCATAGGGGGCCCGTCCCGGTCGACCGTCCTCGTCGAGCGCGTCGATCAGCCCCTCGTCGGCCATGATCGCCCAAACCGCCTGCGCGCGAACGCCAAAGTGACGCCGCGCGCTGTCGGCGCCTTTTGCGGCGATGGCATCGGTCCACTGGAAAAACCCCAGCTCGTCGATGATCCGCGTCGCCGCGCGCAGCTCGGCCGGGCTTGGCGCCCCGTGCCAGGCCTTGCCGCGCGCATCGGACGTGTTGATCGTGCCGGTGCCGGCGTAAACGACCGACCAGCGATGCGCCGCCGCCCCCAGCTGTTGACTATTGTCGGCGGCGGGGCGCAGCACGCCCGCCGCCTCGATCCGCACCCGTTCGATTCCTCCGACGCCCAGCCGCAGCGGACTGCCGCACAGCAGGCTATCGGCCCAGCTTCCCCCGTCATTCAGGAATCCGAAACTGTTGTCGGCGCCATTCGCGAACACCGTAAAGCGCCGATCGGCTGCGACCCGGACCTGAAACCGCGTCACCCCCAGCGGCGCGCAGCCGATCCCGACATTCCCGGCGCCGTCGACCCGCATTCGCTCGGCGCCGCCGGTGGCGATGCCCACCACGTCGGGATCGGCGCGGAACAACCCCACGTCAGCATCGCCCTCGAAACTGATCGACGGCGCGGCGGCGCTGCCCGCCTGCGCGCCCAGCGGGCCGGTCAGCGTATAGCGTCCGTCGGCGCTCCGATGCGCCAGCGCCGCCAGCGGCACGTTGACCCAGCCGCCACCGCGCCGCACCGTCACCCGATCGTCGACGGCCCCCGCCACGACCTCGCTGTGCAGTGTCGATACCGGCTGGCGCGCGGCGACCGCGGCGGTCAGCGATGCAACGCTGGCCTCGGCGACCCCACGCGCCGCATCGCTCGCGGCGAACCAGCCGGCCGCCACCGTCAGTGCGATCGTTTTCAGCCCCGGGGAAAAAGCGACGGGCGCGCCGCCTTCGGACGACGACAGCACGGTGTCGCGCGCCAGTCGCCCGTTGCCGTCGATGCGGCCAACGCCGACCTCCCATTGCGCGGGATGCGCGATACCGGCGACCGCGTAATGAAAATCGGCACCTTCGGGAACCGTGTCGGCAAACCGGCGATGCCCGGGCACTGCGCCGGTCGGCGTCAGCGGCCCGGTGCCGCCGTCCTGGCACAGCTCGCGCACCAGATCGGCAAAAAAGGGGGTCGGCATGGCAGGGCCATCCTTTCGAAAAGCATAGGGGTTGAAAAACGGCCGCCAGGTCCGCCCTTTTTTCCGGCCGATAGCGGCGGAATGGCGGGAGCGTTATTGGCGCCCGGCCTCGCCCGAAAGGGGGTGAGAGCGTGGCCGGGCGCCCATCGCGCCAGCGTCGGATCAGCTGGCGGCGAATTTCATCAGCTTGATGGCCTGCGAATCGATGATCGCACCGCCGACCCGTTTGGTTGCATAAAAATGCACGAACGGTTTGTTGCTGAACGGATCGCGCAGGATGCGCGTCTCGCCGCGGTCGGCGACCAGGTAACCGGCGCGGAAATTGCCGAACGCGATCGACAGGCTGTTCGCCGCCACATCGGGCATGTCCTCGGCCTCGACCACCGGATAGCCCAGCAACGTCGCCGCCTGCCCCTCGACCAGCCCCGGCTGCCAGATGAACGCGCCGTCACTCGTCTTGAACTTGCGGATGCGGCCCAGCGTATCCGAATTCATCACCCACACCGCGCCCTGTCGGTACGGCGCGCGCAGCGCATGGACCAGCTCGACCAGCTTGTCCTGCGGGTTCACCGCCGGAAACGCCCCCGCGGTCCCCGTCGCCAGATGCTGCACCGTGCCGAACGCGCGCACCGCGTCGGCCTCGTTGGTGGTGGCATAGGTCAGGAACCCCTTCGGCCGGTTGGTGCCGTTGCCGGTCACGAACGCGCCGCCCTCGGCGACCGCAAATTCGCGGCCCAGCTGATCGGCCAGCCAGTCCTCGACGTTGAACATCGCGTCGTCCAGCATCGCCTGGCTCGCCGCGGGATTGGCATACAGCTCGCCCGACGGCGGCACGATCTCGGCAAAGCTGCGCGTCGCGGTCTCCGGCCGCGCCGCCGTCTCGCCGACCCAGCCCGCGCCCATCGCCCCGGTCGCGACCAGCTTGCGGTATCCGCTCGTCCCCGTCTGCACGACGGTCGCGATGCTGCGGATCGGCGACAGCGATTTCAGCGTCTCGGCGATGCTGCCGTCGATCTCGCGCGGCACCGCAAAGCCGCCCTCGGCCCCCGTCGCCCCCGACAGGCTTTTCATCTCGACGCCCGCATCTATCCCGCGCCGCAAATAGCGCTCGACAAAGGCATCGCGCGCCGGATCGGCCGCCTTCGCCCCGTCGAGCGGCATCCGCGACGCCGCAACCGCCTGTGCATCGACCTGTGCCTTCAACGCCGCCACCGACGCCCGCAAATCATCGACCGCCTCCGCCGCCAGCACCGCATCGAACGCCCCATCGAGCGCATCCGCCTTGACTTCCATATCCACTTCCATGCCCGTCACTCCTTCTTTGAATCTACTGCAATCACCCGCGCCAACGGCTGCATCGGCATCGCCACCAAACTCACCTCGCCCAGCTCCAGCCCCAGCAACTCGCGCGGCCGCGCGCCGCGCGCCGCCGTCACCCGATAACCAAAGCTCAATCCGGTCAGCGCCCCGCGCGCGACCAGCGCCGCCGCCGTCGGGTGCGTCACCCGCGCCACCACCCGCAGCCCGCGCGCATCCTCCGCCAATGTCTCGATCGTCCCGATCACCGCCCCCGGCCGATGCTGCCACAGCAACGGCACCGCCCGACCCGCGCGCAAACTCGCCGCAAACGCACCGGCGCGCACCACATCGCCTCCGCGGTCGACCCGGTCGAACACGGCGGCGTAACCCGCGAAACGGATCTCCCCCTCTTGCTTGCGGCAGGGCGTTGGGGCGTGGGCCGCGGCATAAGCCCCCCTCACCGCAGCAACCCCGGCAGCCCCAGCTTGACCGCCAGCCCGACCACCAGCAACGCCAGCACCCCGCGCACCGCCCAGTCGACCGCCGCCTTCCACGCGCTCGTCTTCGCATCGCGCCACGCGCCCAGCAGCTGGCGCAGGTCGACCATGTCGTCGCGCGCCGCCGCATCGGCCAGCCCGAGCCGCGCCAGCGCCCGCCGCGCGCCCAGCTCGCTCGCCTCCTCGACGACGGCCCTCAACAGCGCGGCGTCGGGCGCGTTTGTCCCCGCCAGCGCGATCAACCGCGCCAGCGCCTCTTCTTCATCCATGTGGGTAACTCCTTCGTCATCCCGGACTTGATCCGGGATCCACAGCGGCGGGGTGACGACGCGGGCTAGTTAAGCCCCAGCAACGCCTTCTTCTCCTCGGCGCTCAGCCAGTCCGCCCCCGACACCTCGTGCCAAAGCGCCATCCGATCCTCGGCCAGCGCCGGAACCTTGTCCAAATCCACGCGCAGCTCCGCCCCATCGAACCACCCGCGCAGCCCCTGCGCCACCGCCCCCAAAATCTTGGCCGTCAGCGGCAACACCGTCAGCCGCCACAGCGCGCGATTGGCCTCGCGGTAATTGGCATAGGTCGCGTCCCCCGGCAGCCCGAGCAGCATCGGCGGCACCCCGAACGCCATCGCAATCTCGCGCGCGCTCGACTCCTTCAGCGCCAGGAAATCCATTTCGGCGGGCGACAGCGACAGCGCCTGCCACTTCAGGCCGCCTTCCAGCAGCAACGGCCGCCCCGCATTCGCGCCGCCGGAAAACCCCTCGGCCAGTTCCTCGCGCAGCCGGTCCACTTGCTCCGCCGACAAGGGCATGCCCTTGTCGCCCGGATCGTGGACCAGCGCCCCCGAAGGCCGCGCCGCATTCTCCAGCAGCGCCGCATTCCAAGCCGCCGCCGCATTATGCGCAGCGATCGCCCCCGCCGCGGCGCCCAGGCATCCCGCGCCATAATGATCGTCCAGCGGATGCAGCGCCTTCACATGCACCACCGCGGTCCGCCCCGCGCCATCCTCGGCCGACAGCACCACCGCCGACCCGCCCGCCTTGTACCGATAGGCCACCGGCCACCCGCGCGCGTCGGCCTCGACCGTCACCCGCTCGGGACGCAGCGCAAACAGCTCCGCCGCCGCCCCCGCGCCGTCGGTCAAAATCTGCACATAGCCATTGCCATGCAGCAGCAACTGCGCCGCCAGCGTCTCGACCAGCCCCTGCCCACCCGAAGTTGCCGCCACCAGCGCCGCCAACGCCGGATCGCTCGCCACCACCGGCGCGCTCCCCACAGCTTCGGCGACCAGCTTCACACTGCGCTGGACAATCGCATTGGACAGATACCCCTCGCGCACCTGCGCCTCGAACGACAAGGGCGCGGGCGCCGTGCCCATCACCCCATATGCCCCATACACCCGCGACAAAGCAGGCCGCGCAGCCCCCTGCGCAGCCTTCCGGCCAAACCAGTTCATGAAAAGTCTCCCAGATCGTCGCCCTCGCGAAGGCGGGGGCCGCTATCGTCCTTGTGCGGCATCGGTGGGCCGCGCCGCCGTCACAAATCCGTCCGTGTCGAGCGGAACCAGAGAATCTATAGGGCGATCAAACCCGCCTAACCCCCACCAAACGCCCCACTCGCAGCCCCTCCAACAACTCTGCCAAAGCCCACACACACGCATCCGCCCGATCCGGTGAGCGTCCCGGCCCCGCATATCCTCCGCCTATCTGCAAGCCGCACAGCTGGTCCTCTAGCTCCGCAAACGCCCCGGCATGCACCACCTGCCCGCGCTCATACGCCAGCGCCACCGGCTCCGCGCGCCGCGCCTTGCCGACGCTCGCGTGCACCGCGCGCACCGGCAGCCGGGCATCGGCGTGGGCCAGCATCGCGGCGACCATTTCGCCGCCCATATTGCTCTCGGCCACCACCCGTTCGGCGCCCCAGCGCGCCGCCGCGGCGGCGACTGCCTGCGCCCATACGCCGGGCGCCGGGCGCGCCACACTCGCATCCTCGATCACCGCCAACCGGCGATCGCGCAGCAGCGCCGCGACCACGATCCCGCACGCATCGCCCTGCGCGGTCGCCGGCGGATCGACCCCGATCACCACCCGCACCGGCTTGCCGATGCTATCCGCGGCGACCCGGCACCGTTCGATCAGCGCGCGCGACCACAGCGCCCCCTCGACATCCTCCAGCAATTCGCCGTCCAGCTCCTGTCGCCCCAGCCGCGTCCCGCCGTAAATCGCCCCCATCGTCGCGATCCAGCGCGGCGACAGGTTGAGCCGGTTGCTCCGCGTCGTCCCGCGCGTCACCGCGACGCCCTTTTCCTTGATCAACCGCCGCACCAGCGGCACCCCGCGCGGGGTCGTCGTCGCGACAATCTGCGGCTGCGCGCCCATCCGCATCGTCAGCATCAGATTGTCCCACGCCGCCTCGCCCTGCGGCCATTTGGCGATTTCGTCGCACCACGCCGCTTCATGTTCCGGCCCGCGCAAACTGTCGGGCTCGGCCGCCGAATACAGCGTCGCGACCGCGCCGTTCGGCCAGGTCAGGCGGCGCAGGCTGCTTTCATAATCGGGCCGCCGCGCATCGGGCGCGATCGCCAACAAACCACTTTCACCCTCGACCATCACCTGCCGCGCCTCGTGCAGCGACGCCGCGACCAGCGCGATCCGCGCCCCCGGCGTCGACTCGGCAAATGCGCGCACCCATTCGGCGCCGGTGCGTGTCTTGCCGAACCCGCGCCCGGCCAGCAGCATCCAGACATGCCAGTCACCCGCGGGCGGGCATTGGTCCTCGCGCCGCCACCACGGCCAGTCGGTCAACAGCTGTTCATATCGATCCTCGCGGATCCGTTTGAACCATGCGTCATAGTCCTTGTCCGGGATGCCGCTGACTTCGGTCAGGCACTTCAAAAATCGTCGCCCGGTTCGCCGCGCTCGGCGGCGGCGTTCGCGCGAATATCGTCCAGCTTCGACCGCAACCGTTCCTTCGCGCTCCCCTGCGTCGCCGCCCCGCTTCCGCCCGGCAGCTTCGCACCGCGCACCGCCGCGCGATGCGCCGCCAGCAACGCCAGCCCCAGCCGATATTTCTGCGCCCGCGATTTCAGCGTCGCATCCTTCACATTGCCGCTCGGCGCCACCAGCGCCTCCGCCAGCAGCTCGGCCTCCAGCCGGGCAAAGCCTTCGCACAGCGCCTCGTGCCAGCGCGCCGCAAACCCCTCATTGCGCCGCCGCTCGCGGTACATTGCGTTGCTCGTCACGCCCGCCGCGCGCGCCGATGCCGCAACGTTCGACGATTCCGCGAGTGATTCCAGAAACTGCGTCATTTGCGCCGCCCCCGGACGCACGCTGCGCGCATTCCGGGTCGCCGCCTTGCCGATCTGCGCCACAGGCCATCCTCCCCAAACGCCAGTCGGGCCGGAACGCCCTCCCGCCAAACGGAAGGGCACCGGCCCGACTCGCAATTCTTCATGATGTGATACTTGTGCCATATCAGCGTTACGATGTCAAGATAAATAACCCATATGGTTCGCATTGACCGATGCAATGGCCAGAAACAGGGCGCGATAATCGCGTTCCCCTGATCGAATTGCGCTTCGCAGGGCGCTTCGACGGGCAGGATTTCCGAACAGGACAAGACGGTCGGCGCGGCGCGGGGCGACCGGACCGCCGTCGTCGCCTCCGTCGTCACCAGGCCGCGCGGTGACGCGGTGGTGGGCGCTGACGGGCTCGAACCGCCGACCCTCTCGGTGTAAACGAGATGCTCTACCAACTGAGCTAAGCGCCCCTGGAATGTCACCAAATGCGGGGAAGCGCGCCCCTGCCACAAGCGGCGCGCGCTGGCAAGCGCGGCGCTATTCGTCCAGCGCCTCGAAATAGCGCGCCAGTGCGTCGCACGCGGCTTCGGCCAGCGCGATGAAGATCCGGCGCCCGTCCTGCGGATCGGCTTCGCGCACGAACAGCCCGGCGTCGGTCATCGTCTTGATCCAGCGCAGCGCCGTGGTCGCGGGGACTGCGGCGGCGATGCACAGGCTCGACACCGACACCGGCTGGCGCTCCAGCCGTGCCGCATACAGGTCGAGCAGCATGTCCCACGCCAGGTCGGCGAACAGGTCGGCGGGGAAATATTGTTCGCGCATCCGCCGCTGGCGCAGCATCCGCCGCACCGCCTTGGCGCGTTGGCGATCGATCAGCCGCTCTTCGGGAACAAAGCTGCGCGGGATCGTGACATAATCGCGCGTCGGCGACCGCACCTGCCCCGCATAATCGTCAAATTCCTCGCCGCGCGGAGCAAAGCCCGTCGGGGTTCCGGCCAGCCCGCCGCGCTGCCCCACCAGATCGCCGAGCAACCGCGAAATCCGTGCCACCTCGTCCTGCAACCGGTCGATCCGCTCCATGGCGTCGTCGCGCGCAATGTCGTGAAGCACCCCGTGCCGGGTCCGCCGCGCCGCGGCCAGCGCGACCAGCTTGTCGGTCGGGTCGGCATCGACCAGGAACTGGACATGCAGCGCCGCCGGAACCGCCGCCATCACCCGGTCGAGCGCGGTCAGCGACGTTTCGCAGATCAGGTGGCACCCCTGCTCGCCCACCGCGGCGCAGATATCGGCCAGCATCGCGCCCTCGATCGCGTCCACCGCCGCCAGCCAGACGATATCCAGCAGGCCGCTGTGCCGGATATAACCCGCCGCCCGCGCCGGCGGCAGCATATTGGCCAGCCGCACCTCGACGAGCGCCGCCGTGTCGGGCAGCGCCGCGGGCGGCCCCACGAACAGGAAGGGAGAGGCGGCGCCGTCGCGCAACCGTCCGCCGATCGGCGGCGGCCAAGCATCGCTGCTATTGCCGCCATCGCTGCCATTGCCGCCATCGCCGCCATGCTCGAAACCGCGCAAAGAAAGGGCGGCGATATCCGGCCGCGTCGGCGTTTCATGGTCCATCATGTCTCTGTCCCCGTTCCATCGCTCCACCTTGGCGTAACTATGTCGTCATTCCGGCGTCATTCACCTTTTGTTCGCTCCCCTTCGCCGCCAAAATGGACCCAGCCGATCGTGGCTTCGCGAGTCGGGCGGCATGCGGTAACAATGACTTGGTCCGATTTGGACATGGTTTGTTCTCAGCGTCAACCGATAAACGTCAACCGATATTTGCCGCTTGCCAAGCTGCGCCCGCCAAGTCAGGCAAAACCGATGCCCCCCGCCCTCTCTTCGCTCACGCGGCTGCGCTGGCGGCGGCGCTTTCGTTCGCTGCTGGCGCTGCTGCTGCTCATCGGCCTCGCCATCGCGGCATGGGTCTGGTTGCCGCCGCCGGTCCAGGTCGTACCGCTGGTCCATGTCATCGACGGCGACAGCCTGACCGTGCGGCAGGACGGCGGGCCCGTGACGATCCGCCTGACCGGCATCGATGCCGCCGAATATCGCCAGGACTGCGCGCGCCGCGATGCCAGCCGCTGGCCCTGTGGGCGCGACGCGCGGACGGCGCTCGAAAAACTCGCAGGCCGCGGCCCGCTGCATTGCGAGGTCGCCGCGAAAGACCGCTACGACCGCACCCTCGCCATGTGCCGCACCCGCCCCTTCCCCGACGGCATCGACCTCGGCGCCGAGCTGGTCCGGCAAGGCTGGGCGGTGGCGACCAGCACCGCCTATCTGGTCGAGGAAGCCGAAGCAGAGGCGCAACGCCGCGGCATTTGGCAGGGCGATTTTGTCCGCCCCGCCGACTGGCGCGCGGCACACGAACGCCCCGCGACCGCGCTGACGGCGCCGGACGACTAGCCAGAACGCACCCGCTATGCCTCGCCGCCGTTTCCGGCTAGGGCGAGCAGCATGAACAGCCTGTTTCCCGTCATGATCGGCGGCGCGATCGGCGCCGGTGCCCGCCATCTGGTGGGACAGGCGATGCTCGCGCGGCTCGGCCCCGGCTTCCCCTGGTGGACGCTGGCGATCAATATCGTCGGCAGCCTGCTGATGGGGTTGCTGATCGGCGCGCTCGCGCGCGGCGACGGTATCAGCGACACGGCACGGCTGTTTGTCGGCGTCGGGATCCTCGGCGGCTTCACCACCTTTTCCTCTTTCAGCATGGAATTCTGGATGCTTTTCGAACGCGGCCAAAACGCGCAAGCGGCCGCCTATGTCCTCGCGTCGGTGATCGGCGCAATTGCCGCCTGCGGGCTCGGCCTGCTCCTCATGCGGCAGGTGCCGGCATGAGCGACGCCAAGCCCCAACTCGACGGCGCGACGATCGCCGACGAAGACGACGGCATCCGTCTCGACCGCTGGTTCAAGCGCCACCGCGAGGGCACCCCGCACGCGCTGCTCGCGCGCTGGGCGCGCTCGGGACAGCTGACCCTCGACGGCAAAAAGGCCGATGTGTCCGACCGCATCGCCGCGGGGCAACAGCTGGTCATGCCGACCCCGCCGGTCGAAACCGCTGCGCGCCCGGCGCGCAAGGGCCGCCCGCTGACCGACGCCGATGTCGAGTTGGCAACCGGGATGCTGATCCATCGCGACGCCAGCGCGATCGTCCTCAACAAGCTGCCGGGTCTGGCGACGCAGGGCGGCACCAAGACCGAACAGCATGTCGACGGCCTGCTCGACGCGCTGAAATTCGACGGGCCGACGCGGCCCAAGCTCGTCCACCGGCTCGACAAGGACACCTCGGGGGCGCTGCTCATCGCGCGCACGCCGAAGGCCGCGGCCTATTTCGCCAAGAGCTTTTCGAACCGCAGCGCGCGCAAGACCTATTGGGCGCTGATCGTCGGCGTGCCCGACATCCAGCAGGGCGAGATCGACCTGCCGCTGGCCAAGCAGCCGGGATCGGGCGGCGAAAAAATGCACGTCCATGACGACGGCCTGCCGTCGAAGACACGCTACCGCGTGATCGAGCGCGCCGGGAACAGCGCCGCATGGGTCGAACTGCAACCGCTGACCGGGCGCACCCACCAGCTGCGCGTCCATATGGCGGCGATCGGCCATCCGATCGTCGGCGACGGCAAATATGGCGGCAAGGGCGCCTTCCTGACCGGGACGATCAGCCGCAAGATGCACCTGCATAGTCGTCGGCTACGGATCGACCATCCCGACGGCGGCGCGATCGATATCAGCGCCGAGGTGCCCGAGCATTTCGCCGCCAGCCTCGATGCGCTCGGCTTTGACCTGCTGCTCGGCGAGGTCGGGACCGACGATGTCGCCAAGGGACCGCCGGCCAAAGCCGCGGCCAAGGCGGCCGCCAAAGCGCACAGCAAGCAGATCCGCAAGGCGCGGCGCGGCGAACGGCGCGGCCGCACCGCCGAGGGAAAACCGACCGACTTCGTCGGCAAGCCCAAACCCAAGGCGAAAGCCAAACCGGGCAAGCCCGGCAAGCCAGCACCCGGGAAACCCGCAGGCAAGAAGCCGAGCGCGAAGAAGCACCCGGCACGTCCACCCCGAGCGAGCTGATGCACCCCAACAGCGCCTTTCGCCCGCGGCAGGATGACCTCGCCGAGCTGCTGGTCCGCGAGATCGGCTTCGCCGCGATCTTTGCCGCCACCCCCGACGGGCCGCGCGTCGCGCATGCGCCGGTGGTACTCAGCGACGACCGCGCCTCGCTGCAATTCCACCTCGCGCGCGGCAATGCGCTGACCCGTCATCTCGATGGCGCGACCGCCCTCGCCGTCGTGCAGGGACCCGATGCCTATGTCAGCGCCAGCTGGTATGCCGATGCCGATCAGGTGCCGACGTGGAACTATGTCGCGATCGAGATGGAGGGCGCCGTCAGCAAGCTCCACGATGCCGCGCTGATCGCGCAGCTCGACACCCTGTCGGCCAGCCATGAGGCGCGCGTCGGCGCGAACCCGCTATGGACGCGCGACAAGATGAACCCGGCGCTGTTCAGCAAGATGACCGGCGCGATTGTCGGTTTCGAGCTGCGGATCACCGCGTGGCGGCCGACGATCAAGCTGTCACAGAACAAGCCCGTCGACGAGCGTGAGCGTGTGGCGGCGGGAGTCGAGGCAAGCGGCCACGGCGCGCTCGCGCAGTTGATGCGGCACCTTGGCGGCGATAAGGAACCGACATGACCCCCGCCAATGATGCGCTCGCCAAAAAACGATATTTCGCGATTGTCGCGATGCGCCTTGCGGGCGCGTTGCTGGTGCTGATCGGCTTCGTACTGATCCGCGGCGGCTGGGAACTGGCGGGGCAGCCGACCGACCGCTGGATCGGCGTCGTGCTGGTGCTGATTGGCGCGTTCGATTTCGCCGTGATGCCGCGGTTGCTCGCACGCCGCTGGCGCTCGCCCAAGAACCTGTGAAACGCTTCTGGAAAGACGTCGCCATCGTCCCGCAGGGCGGTGGCTGGGGCATCGCGCTCGACGGGCGGCCGATGCGCACCCCGCACCGCGCACCGCTCGCCGTCGCGAGCACAGCGCTGGCCGAAGCGATCGCGGCCGAATGGCGGGCGCAGGGCGAGACGATCGACCCGCGCGCAATGCCGATGACCGGGCTCGCCAACGCTGCGATCGACCTCGCGACGCCCGACCCGGCGGTATTCGCCGAACCCATTGCCGCCTATGCTGCCACCGACCTCCTCTGTTATCGTGACGACCGCGATGCGGCGTTGCAGGCGGAGCAGGTGGCGGCGTGGAACCCGATCCTGGCCTGGGCCGAGGAGCAATTCGGGGTCGAGTTCATCATCACGCAGGGGATACTCCCGGTCGACCAGCCGCCCGCGACGGTCGCGGCGCTGCGGGCGGCCACGCTGGGGCATGACCCGTGGCGGATGACGGCACTGACCCCGCTGGTGACGATCGGCGGATCGCTGGTCGCGGGCCTCGCGTGTCTAGGAAAGGCATTCGACCCTGAACATTTGTGGGAAGCGGTCAGCCTCGACCAGCTCTATCAGGAACGCCGCTGGGGCGCCGATGCCGAGGCGCAGGCACAGCGCGCCGCGCACAAGCGCGACTGGGACAATGCGGTGCGGTTTCTCACTCTGATCTAAGTTTCGTCATTGCGAGCGAAGCGGGCCGAAGGCGGCCGTAGGCCTACCAATCCAGAGCGGTTTACGCGCGCTCTGGATTGCCGCGTCGCCTTCGGCGCCTCGCAATGACCGACTCGCTCAATCCGCGAAATTCGGCCGCCGTTTCTGCATCCCCGCCATCACCGCTTCCATCTGGTTCGGGGTGCGGATGACCTTCACCTGCTCATCGCTTTCGGCCTGCAAAATCTCTGCGTCGCTGGCATCCGCGAGCATGTTGCACAATCGCTTGGCACCGCGGATCGCGTGCGGGTTCTTGTCGGCGATCACCGCCGCCAGCTCCATCGCCTTCGTCAGCGGGTCGTCGGAGACATGCGTCGCAAAGCCCAGCAGCTTGGCCTCCGACCCGTTGAACTCGCGGTTGGTATAGATCATCTCGCGCAGCACATCGTCGGCGACCTGCGTGCGCCACAGCGCCATGCCCGCGACATCGGGAACCAGCCCCCAGCGCATTTCCATGATCGCGATCCGCGTGTCGGGATGGACGATGCGGATGTCCGCCGCCGCCATGATCTGGCTGCCCGCGCCGAACGCGACGCCGTGCACCGCCGCGATCACCGGCACCGGAATTTCGCGCCACCCCCACGCGGCATATTGGGCGTTGTTGGCGATGCCCTTGGTGCGGTCGGCGAGCGTGCCGCCCGCGCTGCTTGCGCCCGGATCGCGCTCATTGCTCAGGCTCGACAGGTCGAGCCCGGCGCAAAAGGCGCGCCCCTCGCCCGACAGCACGACGACGCGCAGCCCCGACATCGCTTTCAGCGTATCGACCGCCTCGGCCAGCGCGTCCCACATCGCGGGGTCGAGCGCGTTCATCTTGTCGGCGCGGATCAGCCGCACGTCGGCGATGCCGCCGTCCAGCATGGTGATCGAAATCCGGTCTTTCATCGGGGAGTCCTTCATTTTCAGCGGCGCAGCGCCGCTTCGACAAGCGGCAACTGATCGTTGCCGAAATACATATCGTCGCCATCGACGAACATGGACGGAGATCCGTAACCGCCGCGCGCGATCACCTCGTCGGTATTGGCGCGCAGCCGCGCCTTGACCGCATCGCTGCCCGCCGCGGCGCGGATCGCTGCACCGTCGAGTCCCGCTGCCACCGCGGCGGCTTCGAGTATGTCGGGATCGTCGAGATTGTCCTGCGCCCCGAAATAACTTTCGAACGCCGCGCGCGAAAAAGCGATCAGCGCCGACTGATCATCCTCGAGCGCCGCCGCGAACCGCATCGCATTGACGCTCTTCGCCGGATGCCACCGCGAAGGGAAATTCATCGGCACCCCGGCCAGCCGCGCCCAGTCGCCCAGTATCTTCCAGCTATGCTGGAGCTTCCGATTGTCGGCCTGCTCGCGCGCCGCATAGACGCCTTGATTCACTGCGTTGAACACCCCGCCGACCAGAATCGGCCGGAAAGTCGCCGTCGACCCGCACCGCGCGATGATCGCCTGGACGTTGGTGAACGCCAGATAGGTCCAGGGCGACGACAGGTCGAAGAAGAACTCCAGCCGCCGCGGCATCAAACCTTCGCCTTGTCCCAATATTGGTCGCGCAGCAGCCGCTTGTAGAGCTTGCCGGTGTCGTGGCGCGGCAGCGCCTCCATGAAGTCGATCCGGCGCGGGATTTTCACCCCCGACAATTTTTCGCGCGCATATCCGATCAGCTCGTCGCGGAATTCGTCGGTCGCGTCGGCCATGTCGGCGGGCTGGATCACCGCGATCACTTCTTCGCCCATCTCGTCATGCGGCCCGCCAACCACCGCGACGTCGGCTACCTTGGGATGGGTGACGAGGTGATTTTCGATCTCCTGCGGATAGACGTTCACCCCGCCGGTGATGATCATGAAGCTCTTGCGGTCGGTGAGGTAGAGGAAGCCCTCGTCGTCGAGCTTGCCGACATCGCCCAGCGTCGACCAGCCTTTCGAATTGCGGCTCGATGCGGTTTTTGCGTCGTCGCCATGATATTCAAAGACATTCTCGCTTTCGAAGAACACCGTCCCTTCCTCGTCCGGGCCCAGCTCGGTCTCATTATCCTCGCCCATGATATGCACCGCGCCCAGGATCGGGCGGCCGACGGTGCCTTTGTGGGTCAGCCAATCGGGGCTAGAGACAAAGGTCATGCCATTGCCTTCCGACCCGGCATAATATTCGAACAACACCGGCCCCCACCAATCGATCATCGCTTGCTTGACCGGCACGGGGCACGGCGCCGCGGCATGGATCGCGACCTTCAGCGACGACGTGTCGTACCGCGTGCGGACCTCCTCGGGCAGCTTGAGCATCCGCACGAAATGCGTCGGCACCCACTGACTGCTGTTCACGCGATACCGCTCGATATGCGCCAGCGCCGCCTCGGGATCGAATTTCTTCATCAGGACGACGGTGCCGCCCAGCCGGTGGATCGTCATCGACCAGCGCAGCGGCGCGGCGTGATAGAGCGGCGCGGGCGACAGGTAGATGCTGTCGGCATTGATCTGGAACACCGCCGATGCGAGCATGACCAGGCTGTTGGGGGCATCGATCGCGGCTTCCTCGGGGAGCGGCACGCGCACCCCCTTCGGCCGGCCGGTGGTCCCCGACGAATAGAGCATGTCGACCCCGGCGCGCTCGTCGGCGACGGGGGTCGCGGGCATTGCCGCAACCGCATCCTCCCAGCTCGCCCAACCGGCGATGTCGCCGCCCATCGCGAACCGCGTGATGCCGGTCGTCAGTTGCTGCGCCGCGCCGCCCAGGCTGGCCGAAACGACCAGCATCTTGGCGCCCGAATTTTCGAGGATATAGTCGGTCTCGTCCTGCGTCAGCCGCGATGAGATGCAGACATAGCGCAGCCCCGATCGCTGCGCGCCCCACGTCAGCCCGTAATAATGCGGCGTGTTTTCCAGCATGAAGGCGACGACATCGTCATGCCCCAACCCGTGGGTGCGAAACAGTTGCGCGGCGCGATTCGATGCGGCGTCGAGCGCGCCATAGCTGATCGCCTCCCCCGTCTCGGCGACGATAATCGCGGGCTTGTCGGGGTTGCTGCGGGCATGGACGGACGGGTGCATCGGGCGATCATCTCCGGATTCGTTGCTTTCTTTATGTCGAAGATCAGTAGCAACCTGAAACTTTCGGTCAAGCGAGGCTGCGCCGCTGCGCCTAATCGGGCCGCGACCGCAGCGCATAGCCCTGTCCCTTGACCGTCCGCAGCATCGGCCAGGCAAAATCCCGATCCACCTTGGCGCGCAGCCGCGACATATGCACCTCGACCCGGTTGGTTCCGGGGTCGAAGTCGATCCGCCACACCGCCTTGAGCAGTGCCGCGCGCGAAATCGGCCGGTCGGGGAAACGCGCCAGATTCGCGAGCAGATCAAACTCGCGCAGCGGCAGGCGGATCAGCCGTCCGGCCCGCTCGACCCGCCGGTCGATCAGGTCGATGCGCAGTTCACCCTCGCCCAGCTGCCCGCTGGCGATCCGGCTGCGCCGCAACAGGCTGGCGATCCGGGCGATCACCTCGGGCGTATTTCCGGTCCAGCCCACCGCGTCGTCGGCGCCGGCTCCAAGCGCCGCCATCCGGTCGGCGAGCGCATGGCGATCCGATACGATAAGCAGCGGCCGACGCCCGGCGATCGATCGCGCCAGGCGGACAAACTCGGCGGGTTCCTGCCAATCGAGAAACGGGTTGATGAGCAGCAGATCAAAGCAGCCATCGACCCAGGCGCGCAAGTCACTGACCTGCGGCGGCAGGATCCGCACCGCGCACCCCGCGGCCTCAATGGCGTCGCGCAACGCGGCGGCGCGCGGCGCGTGGGGATGATAGAGGGCGACCAGTAATTTCCTGTCGTCCGCCTCGGCCAGACCCGATGACGCCATCCGCACCTCCCGTACTCGTCACACCCTGCGCGGATCAGGGTCCCATCGCGCCGCCACCCCACCGGCATTGCACCGCCTTTCGGCTGTGCTAACCCTGCGCCATGACCAGTATCGAAATGCTTGACGGCGACTTTGCCACCCTGCCCGACCTTGTCCGTGCCCATGCCGCGGAACGCCCCGATGCCGTAGCGGCTGCCGACCCGGTGCGGCGGCTGAGCTGGTCCGAACTGGATCAATTGACCGACCGAATCGCGGCACGGTTGCAGCAGGACGGCTTTGCCAAGGGCGATCGCACCGCGATTGCGGGACTGAACAGCGTCGAGCAAATGGCCGTCATCATCGGCACGCTGCGCGCGGGCGGGGTCGCGGGTCTGGTGACCAACAGCGCGACCGGCGAACAGATGGCGGCGATGATCGCCGACACCGGCGCGCGCCACCTGTTCCTCGACAGCGCCGCGAAGGCGAGCCTCGCGGGCCAGGTCATCGCCGCGAGCGACCTGATCGCGATGGACGGCAGCGATGCGGGAACACCGCTCGATGCGTGGCTGGCGCTGGCGGGAGCCAAACCGGCGCCCGTCGACATCCAGCCCGAAGACGGCTTCAACATCATCTATTCGTCGGGGACGACGGGCACGCCAAAGGGCATCGTCCACAGCCACGCGATGCGCTGGCAGCATATCATCCGCGGCGCCCCCGCTTATGGCGCCAATGCGGTGACGATCCTGTCGACCCCGCTCTATTCGAACACGACGATGGCCAGTTTCATGCCGACCGTCGGGTCGGGCGGGCAGACCGTATTGATGAAGAAATTCGACGCGCGCGGATTTCTGGAACTGGCGGCGCGCGAGCGCGCGACCAACACCATGCTGGTCCCGGTGCAATATCGCCGCATCATGGCGCTGGAGGATTTCGACAGCTTCGACCTCTCCAGCTTCGTCGTCAAATATTGCACCTCGGCGCCTTTCCCCGCCACATTGAAGGCTGACGTGCTCGCGCGCTGGCCCGGCGGCCTGGTGGAAATTTACGGAATGACCGAGGGCGGCGCCGCGTTCATTCTTGAAGCGCATCAATTCCCCGACAAGCTCCACACCGTCGGCAAGCCCGCGCCGGGTCATATCGCGAAAGTGATCGACGAGGACGGCAACGAACTGCCGCAAGGATCGGTCGGCGAAGTCGTCGGCCGCTCGCCCGCAATGATGACCGGATACAACAACCGCCCCGACGCGACCAAGGCGATGCACTGGTACGATACCGAGGGAAATCTCTTCTATCGCCACGGCGACATCGGGCGGATCGACGAGGACGGGTTCCTGACCCTGATGGACCGCGCCAAGGACATGATCATCTCGGGCGGCTTCAACATCTTCCCCAGCGACCTCGAAGCGATCCTGCTTGCCGACGACCGCGTCGTCGAGGCCGCGGTGGTCGGCATGCCGAGCGAGGAGTGGGGCGAAACCCCGGTGGCTTTTGTCGTGCTGAAGGACGGCGCCGATGCCGAGGCGGTGCGCGCCGACTGCAACGCCAAGGTCGGCAAGACCCAGCGGCTGAGCGGCATCACCGTCGTGGACGAACTGCCGCGCAGCCCGATCGGCAAGGTGCTGAAGCGCGAACTGCGGGACGCTTACGCGCGGTAACTGCCGGGCCGTCGGGTTTCGACCGCAACTAGCTGTTCCCCGGCGAAGGCCGGGGCCCAGGGCGTTCAAACGCAAGCGTCGCGTGATGGCGCTCTGGACCCCGGCCTTCGCCGGGGAACAGCAACATCGCAGATGGCAGCCCCCCACCCCAAACCCGCCATCCACGCCGTCGAAGCGTCGCTCACCCCAACCCCGCCGCGTCAATCGCCGCCAGCGCACTTTGCAGGCGCGCGTCGCCATCGCCCTCGACCCAGGCCCATTTGAGCTTCCGCCGTTCGAGCTCGCCGATCGCGAGGTCCATGAACTGGCGCCGCGCCAGGTCGCTGCCGAACAGGCGGGTGCCGTCTTCCTGCCACGCCAGGTCCATCGCCGGGACCAGATACAGGTCCGCGACATCGTCCCACAGATCGATTTCAGGCAAACGGCGGCCGAGCAGCATGATCGCCCACGCCTGCGTCATCAGCGCATCGGTATCGGAGATCAGCCAGTCGGGGTTTTGCGCCAGCGCTTCGCGCGTGGCCGCGATATGGCCGTCGAAGATCGCCAGCAGGTCGATGTCGTCGAGGTCGGTGCCGTTCGCCTCGGCATAGGTGCGACCAAATTCGGGGACGACCAGCCCGCCGAGCCGGAGTGCAAGGCGCGGCGCCAGCGTCGATTTGCCGGTGCTTTCGGCGCCGTGGAAACAGATATGGCGCGTCATGCGGCAACCCTATCCGACGCCGCGGCGCGGCGCCACTGGATCAGCCCGTCGATCGACAGGCCGAGCAACACGACATAGACCGCGCTGGTCGCGTAAAGACCGCGCCACGCGAACAACGGGATCGCGATCAGGTCGACGACGATCCACAGATACCAGCTTTCGACGCGCCGACGCGCCAGCAGCCATTGCGCGGTGACGCTGAGCATCGCAATCGCGCCGTCGATCCACGGGGCGACGGCGTCGGTGTAGCGATCCATCGCAAAGCTCCACGCGACCCACGCGATGATCGTTACCGCAGCCCAGCTCTGACGCGACGCCGCGCCCATCCAGCCGACCGGCACCCCGCTGTCGTCCTTTGCGCGGAGCCAGCTCGCCCAGCCATAGAGATTGAGCGCGAAGAAAAAGCCCTGCAAAACCATGTCGCTGTACAGCCGCGCGTCATAAAAAACGGCCGCGTAAAGGCTGACCGCGACCAGTGCGAACGGGTAGTTCCACACGCTGCGCAGCGCGACGAGCGCGACGTTGATCAGGACCAGCGCCGCGGCCACCCATTCAATTTGGGTCATCCGCTTGCCCCGCTCCGCGGCCGCGTCCACAGCCCGTCGCGGCTGATCCGGTGTCCCGGCGGACGCCGCAGCACCGACCAGCCGGCGCGCGCGATCCAGCCAAGCTTGGCGAGCCGCGTCGTGCTGGCGCGGTGGTCCCACGCATGATCGCCGCGCGCGCGCACCTCGCGCGCGATGTCGCCATAGATGCCCGCGGCGGCGAGCACCGCCCAGCGGCTGCGCGGCGGCAATTTGCGCGCGCCCCAGCGCGCCGACGCCTCATATTCCGCGGCCATTTCGGCGAGCCATTTGGCCATGACCGACAACCGCCCGCGAAAGGCGGGGTGCATGTGCTGACCGGGCGGAATGTCGAGTTCGACCATCCATTCCATCGGCAAATAGCAGCGATCGGCGGCGGCATCCTCGGCGACGTCGCGCGCGATATTGGCGAGCTGGAACGCGATGCCGAGGTCGCAGGCGCGGTCGAGAGTCGCCTCGTCGGCGGGGTCGACCCCCATCACCAGCGCCATCGCGACCCCGACCGCGCCCGCGACATGATAGCAATAGCGCAGCAGATCGGCCTCGCTGCGCGGCCGCCAGTCGTCGGCGTCGAGCGCAAAGCCCGCGATAATATCGTCGATCACGACGCGCGGGATCGCGACCTCGGTGAGCAGAAAGCCGAGCGCGTCGAACGCCGGGTCGCCGGTCGGCTGCCCGGCAAAGGCGGCGTAGGTCAGGGTGCGAATGCGGGCGAGCGCCGCCTTGGCATCATGATCCTGTGCCATCGCGCCGCCATGATCCTGCCCGTCGGTCAGGTCGTCGGCGGCGCGGCACCAGGCATAGAGCAACCACACCCGCTCGCGCGTTTCGCGGTCGAACAGCTGGCTGGCGAGCGCAAAGCTTTTCGACCCGCGCACAATGCTGTCATGCGCGAAACCGTGGAGGGTGTCCGCGTCATAACGAGAGTCCCCCTCCCACTCGTGGGAGGGGTTAGGGGAGGGCATGTCGTCAATCATCAGACAGAAAACAGGCCCTCCCCCGACCCCTCCCGCAAGCGGGAGGGGAGAAAAAGGCGGCGCGCTTCGTCCTCACAGATTTTCGGCCTTCATCGCGAAGATCGTCTGGTGCGGGACATAGGCGGCCATCTTGCCCAGCAGATCGTCGAGCCCGGCGTCGACGATCATGATCCCGGCATGGGCGGGGCGAATGAAGCCGACCTCGATCATATTCCGGTTGAACGCGATCAGGTCGTTGTAGAAACCCGCGGCGTTGAGCAGCCCGACCGGCTTGCTGTGATAGCCCAGCTGCGCCCAGCTGATCGCTTCCCACAATTCGTCCATCGTCCCGACCCCGCCGGGAATGGTCAGGAAGCCATCCGACAGGTCGGTGAACATCTTTTTGCGTTCGTGCATGCCCGACACGACGTGCAATTCGGTGCAGCCGCGGTGCGCAACCTCGGCGCCGACGAGCGCCTCGGGAATGATGCCGATCACCTCGCCGCCCGCTTCCAATGCACTGTCGGCGACCGCGCCCATCAGGCCGAGGCGGCCGCCGCCATAGACGACGCCGATGCCGCGCTCGGCCAGCGTGCGCCCGACATGGCGCGCGGTTTCGATATAGATCGGATCTTCGGGGGTCGCGGACCCGCAATAGACGGCAAGACGTTTCATAAACTTCCCCTTACCCGTTCGTGTCGAGCGAAGTCGAGACACCCAGCGTCATTTGCTGATCGAAGGGTGTCTCGACTTCGCTCGACACGAACGGAAACTAGATTGCATCTTCCAGCATCAGCTTGGCGGTCGCCTTCGCGCTGCCGACAACCCCAGGAATCCCCGCCCCCGGATGCGTCCCCGCGCCGACGAAATACAGGTTCGAAATCACGTCGTCGCGGTTATGCGCCCTGAACCAGGCGCTTTGCCACAGCACCGGCTCCAGGCTGAACGCGCTGCCGAGATGCGCCGACAGGTCGCGGCCGAAATCGGCGGGGGTGTAATGAAAGCTGGTCGCCAGATTGGCCCTCAGCCCCGGCAGCACCCGCGCCTCGACCTCGGCCAATATCGCGTCGGCGAACTGCTGCCCGAACGCACCGTCCCAATCGACCTTCGCCTTGCCCAGATGCGCGACCGGCGCGAGCGCGTAGAAGGTCGAATAGCCCTCGGGTGCCATCGCCTTGTCGGTTGCGGTGGGGTGGTGGAGGTAGAGCGAGAAGTCGTCCGGAACGACGCCGTTCTTGTAGATGTCGTCGAGCAGCCCCTTGTAACGCGGCCCGAACAGGATGCTGTGGTGCGCGATGCCCGGATATTCGCCCTTCACCCCGAAATGCACGACGAACAGCGATGGCGACCAGCGTTTGCGCTTCAGCGATTTGGCCGCTTTTCGTCCGCGCGGATGATCGCTCAGCAGCGCCGCATAATTGTGCATCATGTCGCCGTTCGAGGCGATCATGTCGGCCTCGCCGCGCCAGCCGCTCGCAGTCTCGACCGCGGTGGCGCGGTCGCCCTGCGTCTCGATCCTGGTTACCGGGTCGGCGAGGCGGAGCGTCCCGCCAAGCCGCTCGAACAAAGCCACCATGCCCGCGACCAGCCGGTTGGTGCCGCCGCGCGCGAACCACACCCCGCCATCCTTTTCGATCGTGTGGATCAGCGCATAGATCGAACTGGTGTTCATCGGATTGCCGCCGACCAGCAGCGTGTGAAACGACAGCGCCTGCCGCAGCCGTTCGTCCTGAACATAAGACGACACGATCGAATAGACGCTGCGCCATGCCTGATATTTCATCAGCGCCGGCGCCGCCTTGATCATCGAGGCAAAGTCGAGGAACGCCGCCGAGCCGAGCTTGACATAGCCCTCCTCATACACCCCCTTCGAATAGGTCAGGAATTTCTCGTATCCCGCGACGTCGGCGGGATTGAGCTTCGCGATCTCGGCGTTCAGCGCCGCTTCGTCGTTCGAATAATCGAAATTGGTGCCGTCGGGCCAGTTGAGCCGGTAAAAGGGCATCACCGGGTCGAGCGTCACGTCGGCGGCCATGTCCTGCCCGCTGAGCGCCCATAATTCCTGCAGACACGGCGGATCGGTGATCACCGTCGGCCCGGCGTCAAAGGTGAAACCCTGCCGCTGCCAGTGATAACCGCGCCCGCCCGCCTTGTCGCGCGCCTCGACGATCGTCGTCGCGACCCCGGCCGATTGCAGCCGGATGGCGAGCGCCAAGCCGCCGAAACCGGCGCCGATAACAATGGCGGTACGAGTCATTTCCAGTCCAGTTTTGACAGCGCCGCAATCGCGCGGCGAACAGATACGGGCGGCTTGCCTGCCAGGATGCGCAATTTGTCCGCGGCGTTCGATCGCCCCGCGTAAAAGCGCGCGATCAGGCCGGGGGCAAGGCCGTAGAAACGCTGGAAAATGCGGTAACGCTCGCCCGGATCGGCGGCACGGAACAGCATCGCGCCGAGCATGCGGTAGAAACGCTGGCGGCGCCACGACCCCGCCGCGCGGGCGCGGAGCCGCGCCGCGAGATCGCCGCGATCGATCAGTGCGGGCAGCGCCGCCGCGGTTCGCACCGCGTCGGGCAGCGAGTATCCGGTCATCGCGTGGAACACCCCGGCGCGCACCCCGATGCGGCCCACCCGGTCGATCTGCGGCCACAGCCGGTCAAAATCGCCCGCGACGACCACCGGCAGCACCCCGGTTTCCTCGCGCGTCACCGCGGTGACGTTCCACTGACGCCGCGCGGCATAGGTGGCGATCCGATCGCGCACCGCCGCAACGTCCAGATCGGCGTCGTTGCTGTAATAGGTGTCCTCGACAAAGACCGTGTCGGCATCGAAGGGGAGCAGATAGACGAAGCGATAGCCGCCCAGCTGTTCGACGGTCGCGTCCATCACGACGGGCCGGTCGATGCCATGCCCGCCCTCGACGGTCAGCGCCTGGCCGACGAATTTCTGCCAGCCGCAGTCGAGCATCGCCAGTTTCCCGGTGCCGCGCGCGTCGATGACATGCTTGGCCGACAAGCGCCCGCCGCGCGCCAGCAGCACATGGTCGGGCGCGACATGTTTGGCCTTGTCGGCGATGATCCGCCCCGGCGGCAGCGCCGCGGCGACCGCTTCGCCCAGCGCTTCGCCGGTGATGCTTTTATAGCCCATTCGCACCCGGCGCTCGCGCGCCGGAAAGGCCACGTCATAGCTGTCCCAATGATAGCGGACGAGCGGCGCGACGAGCCAGCGATCGCGCCGGGCAATGTCGCTGTCGAAGAAAGACCAGATATGATTGCCGCCGATGGCGCCCGGTTCGATCAGCCGCACGTCGAGCGCCGGCCGCTTGGCGGCGAGCGCCAGCGCCGCGAGCCCGCCCGCCAGCCCGCCGCCGACGATGGCTATGTCGCAATAATCGGGTTCGGCGGCGGTCATCGCCCCGCCCTAGCCCCGGTGCGCGCGGCTCGCTAGAGGAGTCGCATGGCGGCGATCATTTTCTCGGCACTGGCAATGACGGCGATCGTCGGCATCCGCTATCTGCTCACCAGCGGCGGGTTTGCGCTGGCGACGCGGCTGAAGCACCCCGGCCTCTATCGCGGGCTGGAACCGCAGATGCGGCGTGAGATCGGCTGGAGCCTCGCCAGCGCCGCCATCTATGGAATTCCCGCAGGGGTGGTCGCCTGGGGGTGGCAGGCGCATGGCTGGACGCGCATCACCACCGACATCGACGCCTTCCCGCTCTGGTATCTGCCGGTCAGCCTGCTCGCCTATCTGCTCGCCCACGACACCTGGTTCTACTGGACGCACCGCTGGATGCACCGGCCGCGCCCGTTCCGCATCGCCCACGCGGTTCATCACGAAAGCCGCCCGCCGACGGCGTGGGCGGCAATGAGCTTTCATCCGGTCGAGGCAGTCACCGGCGCAATCGTCATTCCGGGGCTGGTGTTCCTGATCCCGATCCACGTCGCGGTGCTGGGGCTGGTGCTGACGATCATGACCATCATGGGGGTCGGCAATCATATGGGGTGGGAAATGTTCCCCCGCGCGCTTGTTCATGGACCAGTCGGCCGGTGGCTGATAACCGCAACGCATCACGAGCAGCATCACGCCGCATACCGGGGGAATTATGGGCTTTATTTCCGTTTCTGGGACAAGATATGCGGCACCGATCTTGGGCTTGGCGATTTTGCCGCTGCTCACCGCCGCGGCCGCACCGTCGCCGACGGTTGACGTCAGCATCACCGGCCTGCGCAGCGCCAAGGGGCAGATCCTGGTCTGCCTGACCACCAACCCCAAAGCCTTCCCCGATTGCAGCAAGGACAAGGCGTCGGTGCATCTGGCGGTCAAGGCCGCAAACGCCGCCAATTTCAAGGTCGCGGCGCCCGCCAACGGCACCTATGCAATTGCCGTCGTCCATGACGAGAACAGCAACAACAAGATGGATATGGCGCTGTTCCTGCCAAAGGAAGGCTTTGGCTTTTCGCGCAATCCGACGATCACCGTCGGGGCGCCGAGCTTCAAATCGGCGAGCTTTGCGGTGACGGGCGACACGCATCAGGCGATCAGGATGAAATATATGCTGTAGGGGCGGAGGCGCCGTTTGGGCCTGCTTTGGGGTGGTGAGCGGACGTTAGTTATTCGTCACCCCGGGCTTGACCCGGGGCCTGCCTTGTCCCTTCATTCAACTCCGCAAAAAAAGGAAGGCGGGTCCCGGGTCAAGCCCGGGATGACGATAGGGCGACCGTCGCCATCGGCGACGCGCAAGCGCCATTGTCGCACAGCGGGAGCAGCGCTAAAGCAGCGGCGTGACCGCGCCATCCCCCCGCATCGCCGCTTTCGCCGACCGCTGGCCCAAGCTGATCGCCCTGACGCTGGGCGCCATTTCGGCAACCGGGTTTGCTCCCCTAAATCTCTGGCCGCTGACCCTGCTCGCACTCGCGGGCTGGATGGCGCTGGTGGCGCGCAGCCCGAAGGGCTGGCGCACGTTCGGGGTCGGCTGGGCGTTCGGGGTCGGGCATTTTGTCGTCGGGCTGAACTGGATCGCGACGGCGTTTACCTATCAGGCGGCGATGCCCGCATGGCTGGGGTGGGTCGCGGTGGTGTTGCTGGCGCTGTATCTGGCGGTGTATCCGGCATTGGCGGCTTGGGGGGCTTGGCTCTTTGTTCCTCCCCGGAACGGGGAGGGGGACCGCCGCGAAGCGGTGGTGGAGGGGCCGCAACCTAGCATCATGACGATGGGTTCCGACCCCTCCGTCGGCCCTGCGGGCCGCCACCTCCCCGTTCCGGGGAGGATCACCCTGTCCTTCATCCTCGCCTTTGCCGCGCTGTGGACGCTCACCGAATGGCTGCGCAGCTGGGTGTTCACTGGCTTTGCGTGGAATCCGCTGATTGCGGCATGGCCCGACGTGACACAAATTTTCGTGCCATTTGTCGATGTGCTCACCATCTTGGGGAGCTATGGATCAAGCGCGCTGATCATCCTTGCGGCAGGTGCGCTTGTTCCGCTGATCTTCGACCTCCTGTTCGCCAGTCCCGAGTTGCGCGAAGCAAAGCGACAAGCAAAACTTGACGACGACATGCGCGGAGCCCCGCTCGTATCGCCACCGCATCTCCGCAACATCGCGGTCATGATCGCTTATGCTGCCATCTTGTTGGGACTCGCCTATTTTTCCGCGGATGGGCCGCGGCCAAATAGTAGCGGCGTCGGAACGCCCATCACCGTCGTCCAACCCAATGTCGGGCAAGCCGACAAATGGGTCGGCGCCAAGGCCGACGCCAATTTCGCCAAGCTCGCCCGCCTGACCGCGCCCAAGGACGACACCCCGCGCCTGATCCTGTGGCCCGAGGCGGCGGTGCCCGACTATCTGGAGGCGGGCTATCCGCTGCCCTATTATGACCGCTCGCCCGCCGCGGCGCGCGCGCGGTTGACCGCGTTGATGAACCCGGGCGACCTGATGCTGCTCGGCGCGCTGAAGCTGGAACTCGACAAGACAGGCGACGTCGTTGGCGCGCGCAATGCGGTGATGACGGTCCATCCCGACGGGACGCTGGGTCCGCGCTATGACAAAGCGCATCTGGTCCCCTATGGCGAATATCTGCCGCTGCGCCCGGTGCTGTCGGCGATCGGCCTGTCGCGCCTTGCCCCCGGCGACATCGATTTCTGGCCCGGCCCCGGCGCGCGCACCCTCGACCTCGGCGCCTTCGGCCGCGCGGGGCTGCAAATCTGCTACGAGATCATCTTTTCGGGCCAGGTCGTCGACCGCGACCACCGACCCGATTTCCTCTTCAACCCGTCGAACGACGCGTGGTTCGGCGCCTGGGGTCCGCCGCAGCATCTGGCGCAGGCGCGGCTGCGCGCGATCGAGGAAGGGCTGCCGGTCGTGCGCGCCACCCCGACCGGGATCAGCGCGGTGATCGACGCCGACGGCCGGGTGCTCGAATCGCTGCCGATGCACGTCGCGGGACGGATCGACACAGCCATACCGCCCGCGCACGCGCCGACCCTGTTTGCCCGTTACGGCAACATGCTGCCGGTCGGATTTGCGCTGCTGTTGCTCGCCGCGGCCATTGCGTTTCGCCGCCGCGGACGCTAACAGCACCCCGACATAAAGCTTCCTTTATATTCGATCCCGCTCTTATCAAATCCAAGAAGGCTCCCCCATGCGCAACAGCTTCCTGTTCACCTCCGAAAGCGTGTCCGAAGGGCATCCCGACAAGGTCGCCGACCAGATCAGCGATTCGATCGTCGACCTGTTCCTGTCGAAGGATCCCGAAGCACGCGTCGCTTGTGAAACGCTGACCACGACGCAACTGGTGGTGCTGGCGGGCGAAATCCGCGGCAAGGGGATCATGGACGAAGACGGCAATTGGGCGCCCGGCGTGCCCGAGGAAGTCGAGGCCGCGGTGCGCGCGACCGTCCGCGACATCGGCTATGAACAGTCGGGTTTCCACTGGCAGACCTTCCGTTTCGAAAACAATCTGCACCCGCAGTCAGCGCATATCGCGCAGGGCGTCGATGCCGGCGAGAACAAGGACGAGGGCGCGGGCGACCAAGGCATCATGTTCGGTTACGCATCGGACGAAACCCCCGACCTGATGCCCGCGACGCTCGATTACAGCCACAAGATCCTCGAACGCATGGCCGCCGATCGCAAGGCCGGCACCGCACCCTTCCTCGAGCCTGATGCGAAGAGCCAGGTCACGCTGCGCTACGCCAATGAACGCCCGGTCGAAGCGACCGCGATCGTTGTGTCGACCCAGCATGCGCCGGGCTATTTCTGGCACAATGGCGACGGCGACGAAGCCAGATATACCGAGCTGCGCAAATATGTGCTGGGCGTGATCGCCGACGTGCTGCCCGCCGAGCTGCTCACCGCCAACACCGTCTATCACATCAACCCGACCGGCTGTTTCGAGATCGGCGGCCCCGACGGCGACGCCGGGCTGACCGGCCGCAAGATCATCGTCGACACCTATGGCGGCGCCGCGCCGCACGGCGGCGGCGCGTTCAGCGGCAAAGACCCGACCAAGGTCGACCGTTCGGCCGCTTATATCACCCGCTATCTGGCCAAGAATATCGTCGCTGCGGGCCTGGCGCGCCGCTGCACGATCCAGCTGAGCTATGCGATCGGGGTCGCCGAACCGCTGTCGATCTATGTCGACCTGCACGGCACCGGCACCGTCGAGGAAAGCCGCATCGAAGCGGCGATCCCGCAGCTGGTGCGCCTGACGCCCAAGGGCATCCGCACGCACCTCGGCCTTAACAAGCCGATCTACAAGCAGACCGCGGCCTACGGCCACTTCGGCCGCACCGCGAACGGCGACGCCTTCCCGTGGGAGCGCACCGACCTTACCGACAAGCTCAAGGCGGTGCTGGCGAATTGAACGCGTCGCTGCCGGTCAATGCCAATCTGACGGCCGCGCGGCCGACCTTTGTCACGCATCTTGAGTGCGGGCTGACCGGCGAGCACTACCCGGCCGATGTGTTGCACGGCCTGTCGAACGCCGGGCGGCCGCTGCTCGTCCGCTATGATCTCGACGGCGTTGGCGCGGCGATCGACCGGGACGCGATCGCCGCGCGGCCACGCGACCTGTGGCGCTGGCGCGAATTGCTGCCCGTGCGGCGCGCCGAGAATATCATCAGCCTGGGCGAAGCCGACACGCCCGTCGTGGCGCTCGACAAGGTTGCCGCGACGGCGGGTGCGGCGCCTGGCACCCTGCTGGTCAAGGACGAAGGCCGCCTGCCGACCGGGTCGTTCAAGGCGCGCGGACTGGTAATGGCGATCAGCATGGCCAAAGAGCTTGGCGTCACGAGCATCGCGATGCCGACCAACGGCAATGCCGGGGCGGCCGCGGCGGCCTATGCAGCGCAGGCCGGGATCGAGGCGATCATCTTTTGCCCCGACGACACGCCCGAAATCAACGTCCGCGAAATCGCCGCGCAGGGCGCGCGCGTTTACCGCGTCAACGGACTGATCGACGATTGCGGCAAGCTGGTGCGCGAAGGCGCGGCGGCGAACGGCTGGTTCGACCTGTCGACGCTGAAAGAACCCTATCGGATCGAGGGCAAGAAAACGATGGGGCTGGAGCTCGCCGAACAATTCGGCTGGTCGCTGCCTGACGTCATCTTCTATCCCACCGGCGGCGGCACCGGCCTCATCGGCATGTGGAAGGCGTTCGCCGAATTGCAGGCGCTGGGCTGGCTGACTGGCAAGCTGCCGCGGATGATCGCGGTGCAGGCCGAGGGCTGCGCGCCGATGGTGCGCGCCTGGGAAGCGGGTGAGCGCCATGCGGTGCGCTGGGAGGACGCCCACACCATCGCGGCGGGCATCCGCGTCCCGCAGGCGGTGGGCGATTTCCTGATTCTCGACGCGGTGCGCGAATCGGGCGGCCGCGCGGTCGCGGTCAGCGATGCCGCCATCCAGCAAGCGGTCGACGATACCGCGCGCACCGACGGCCTGCTGCTGTGCCCCGAAGGCGGCGCGACACTGGCGGCCTGGCGACAGGCGCGCGCCGGAGGCTGGGTGCAGGATGGCGAGACCGCCTTGCTGTTCAACTGCGCCACCGGGCTCAAATATCCGCTGCCCGACGCATCGCAGACGCTCGACCGCCACGCCGCCATCGACTTCACGCGGCTTTAAGGTGCGACTTGCCGCGACCTGCCCTCGCCGCTAGGGCGCGCCGCATGACTGCATATAAACCCGGCGATCCGACGACGATCAACCGCCTCTACGGCCGCTCCAAGGGCAAGCCACTGCGCGCCGGGCAGCAGGATCTGGTCGATACGTTGTTGCCGCAGATCGCGGTGCCGCTGGACGGTGACGTCACGGCCGAGCGGCTGTTCGGCTATGATCGTCCGCTGCATTTTGAGATCGGTTTTGGCGGCGGCGAGCATATGGCGGCGCGCGCCGACATGCTGCCCGATCATGGCTTTATCGGCGCCGAGCCCTTTATCAACGGGGTCGCGCAGGCGCTGGTCCATCTCGCGGGTGATCATGGCGCACGGCTCCCGATTGGCAACGTCCGTATCCATCATGGCGACGCGCTGGAGGTGTTGCAGCGCATCCCCGACGGCGCGCTGAGCTTTGCCTATCTGCTTCACCCCGACCCCTGGCCCAAGGCGCGCCATGCCAAGCGGCGGATGATGAATGACGGCCCGCTCGATCTGATCGCAGCGAAGCTGAAGCCCGGCGGCGAGTTCCGCTTCGGCACCGATCACCCGATCTACCTGCAACACGCGCTGATGGTCATGCGGCGCCACCGCCACCAGTTCGAATGGCTGGCCAAGGACGCGCAGGATTTCCAGGTCCGCCCCGGCGGCTGGCCCGAAACGCGCTACGAAGCCAAGGCGCGTCGACTGGGGCATGAAGTCTGGTATTTTCGTTTTCGGCGCAAGGACAGCAGCGCCGGCTGACGATTACCGAGCGCGGACGCCGATCAATTGGCCGCCGCAAATTCGCGCAGCATATGCTTGGCGATCTGAAGCTGCAGGATCTGCGTCGTGCCTTCATAGATGCGATATATGCGCGCGTCGCGAAAGAAGCGTTCGGCGTCATATTCGGCCAGATAGCCAGCGCCGCCATAGACCTGCACACAGGCATCGACGACGCGGCCGCACATTTCGGAGGCGAACACCTTGAACGCCGCCGCCTTGCGCAGGACATTCTCGCCCGCATCGGCGCGCGCCGTCACATCGGCCATCATGCATTCGGCGGCGTAAATTTCGATTTCGCTCTGCGCCAGCATCTGCTGGATCAGCTGGAAGTTGGCGATCGGCTCGCCGAACGCCTTGCGCTCGGTGGCGTAGCGCACCGCGCTGTCGAGCGCACGCCGCGCGTAGGCGGTCGCGGCGGCGCCGACCGACATGCGGCCATTGTCGAGGCTCATCATCGCATAGGCAAAGCCCTTGCCGAGCTCGCCGCCCAGCAAGGCTTCGCCGCCGACGCGGACGTCGTCCATGACGATGTCGGCGATATGGCTGCCCGCCTGGCCCATCTTCTTGTCCGATTTGCCGATCGAAATGCCGGGTGCCTCCATCGGCACGACGAAGGCCGAGACATGGGCGTTTTTGGGCAAGTTCTCCTTGATTGTCCGTGCCATGATCAGGCCGACCTTGGCGAAAGGGGAATTGGTGATGTAACGCTTGGTGCCGTTCAGCACCCAGCCGTTGTCGGTCTGTGTCGCGGTGGTTTGCAGCCCCGCCGAGTCGGATCCTGAGCCGGGTTCGGTGAGGCCGAAGCACGCGATTTCGCCCGCGGCGACGCGCGGCAGCCACTCGGCCTTCTGCGCCTCGGTCCCACCATTTTTGAGCGCCGAGGCGAACATGCCGATATTGATCGAAATGATCGAGCGGAAGGCGGGCATCGCATAGCTGATCGTATGGATCGTCTTGATATATTGGCTGACGTTCATCCCCGCGCCGCCGTAGTCCTCGGGGATCGTCAGGCCGAACAGGCCCATGTCGCGCATCTCGGCGAGGATCGCCGCCGGGATCTCGTCGCTGTCGATAATTTCCTTCTCGGCGGGGAGAAGGCGCTCGCGCACATAGCGTTCCAGCTGTTCGATGAACTGGTCGAAGATGTCGGCGTCCATGCCGGGATTGCTCATCTATGGCTCCTCGTCTTGTTCCATCGCCGCATCCCCGAGCGGCGCCAAGCCTCTTTGCCACAGCTAAAGAGCGTGCGGCCGCGATTGGCAAGTTCTCTGCGCGCTCAGCTCCCGAATTTTACCGCCAACACCGCGGGGCCGCACCCGCGGCCGATGTGCGATACGTCTTTTTGCGCATTCACCGATGGCCATAATCGGCCTATCCGGCGCGCTCCCCGGTTTGACGGCGCCACCTGGGGGACGCGAAATGGCGGCGGATGAAGGGAGACGATGATGGCCAAATTGTTCGAGCGGATCGCGATCGGCGGATTGTCGCTGCCCAACCGCATCGTCATCGCGCCGATGTGCCAATATTCGGCGACCGACGGCCAGATGACCGACTGGCATTTGATGCACCTTGGCCAACTCGCGATTTCGGGCGCCGGGGTTCTGACGATCGAGGCCGCGGCGGTCGTGCCCGAAGGCCGCATCACTTACGCCGACGTCGGCCTGTACGACGATGCGAGCGAAGCCGCGATGGCGCGCGTGCTGGCGGCGGTGCGGCAATGGTCGGACATCCCAATCGCGATCCAGTTGGCGCACGCCGGGCGCAAGGCGAGCACCGCCAGGCCGTGGGACGGCGGGGCGCCGATCGCTCCCGATGCCCCGCATGGCTGGCAGACGGTCGCCCCGTCGCCGATCCCCTTTCTCGATACCGGCCATCCCCCCGTCGCGCTCGACGCCGCCGGACTCGAGCGGGTCCGCACCGCCTTTGCCGATGCGGCGCGGCGCGCGGCGCGGCTGGGGCTGGACGCGGTGCAGTTGCACGCCGCGCATGGCTATCTGCTCCACCAGTTCCTGTCGCCGCTGTCGAACCGGCGCGACGACGATTATGGCGGCAGCCTCGCCAACCGGATGCGCTTTCCGCTGGAGGTGTTCGAAGCGGTGCAGGAGGTGTTCGGGGCGCACGGCCCGGTGACGGTGCGCGTGTCGGGCACCGACTGGGTCCCCGGTGGCTGGTCGATCGACGAGACCGTCATCTTCGCCCAAGAACTCGAAGCGCGCGGATGCGCCGCGATCAACGTGTCGAGCGGCGGGCTGCACCCGGCGCAGCAGATTGCGCTGACGCCGGGCTATCAGGTGCCGCTGGCACGGCGGGTCAAGGATGCGGTGGCGATGCCGGTGATCGCCGTCGGCCTGATTACCGATCCGCTGGAGGCCGAAGCGATTCTGGCCAAGGGCGACGCCGATGCGATCGCGATCGCCCGTGCCGCGCTCTATGATCCGCGCTGGCCGTGGCACGCCGCCGCGGCGCTCGGCGCGACGATCGCGGTGCCGCCGCAATATGAACGCAGCGAGCCGCGCGAGCACCGCGGCCTGTATGCGCCGCGACCGGGGTAGCGCGCGCCAGCGGGCCGTCGCGGTGACGATGGAGGGACGGGTTGATGCGGTGATGAATCTATTGCGCCGATGAAGACCCGGGCATGGCAGCCTCGCCCTGCCGCGCAATCATGTATCTGCCAAGGGACCGTGGGGTAACCCGCGCGCGCTTTTGCGCGAACAGCCAGCAAGGCCTTTGACAACGGGGTATTGCGTGACCGACCCTATCATTCAGCCCGCGCATCGTGGCGACCGGCGTGCGTGCTTTGTCGTGCCGGGGCGGCTTGTCGATGGCGATAAGCCGATCGACGCGCCGATCATGCTGTCCCGGCAGGCGGGCGAAGCACTGGCGGTGCTCGCCTCGTTGCTGATTTGCGGCGAGGAAGCGGCGGCAATCGCCTTTGACAGGTTGGCCGAGCGACAGGATGGCGAGGCCGCTGCCGCGCTGGCGCACATCGCGCACGAAGAGCGCCACCACGATCTGTGGTTGCGCGGACTCGTCGCGGCATTGCCCGCCACACCGCGCCGCCGCGCGCTGATGGCCCGCGCCAGCGCGTTTCATTTCGACCTGGCCGACGGCGGCCCGCCGCTCCATTTCGCGCGGATCGCCGCGCTCGATGCGGCGGTGTGTCTGATCCTGAGCCGATTGATCCGCGCCGACGGCCCGCTCACCGCCGCACCGGAGGTTCGCCGTCTGCTATCGCGCATCCGCGACGACGAGGCGCGCCATGTCGCGCTCGCGCGCCGCATGGCGCGGCGCCACCCGGCCGTCGCAGCGCAGCACGCCGCCGCGGCCGCGGCGCGCGTCAGCCTGTCCGACATCTTTGCCCTGGCCCGCGCCGAATTCGCCACGCTGGGTGTGGACCCCGACGCGCTGATCGCCGATGTGCGGCGGCTTCCGCCCGGATTGCTGGCGACATGAACGGCGCACCCTGGCTTTCGGCCGGCCGTGTTTCGGTGCTCGGCACCGGCCATGCCTTACCCGGGGCGGCCGTATCCAGCGACGCGCTCGTCGCGCTCATGGCCGATCGGTTCGGCTTCGCCCGCGAACGGCAGGCGCTGGCGATCGCCAAGCGGCTGATGATCGGCCACCGCCATCTTTGCCGCCCCTTTGCGGCGCGATCGGAGGCCGCCGCGGCAGGGCAATCGAACCCCGAAATCGCGGCGCGCGCGGCGCGGCAGGCGATCGATCAGGCCGGGCTGGCGGTCGGCGACATCGGGTATCTGATCGGCCATAGCGCGACTCCCCTGCAACCCCTGCCGCCCAATGTCGCGCTGGTCGCCGACTATCTGGGCTATAGCGGCCCGCATCTGGAAATCCGTCAGGCGTGCACCGGCTTCGCCAACGCGCTGGTCGTTGCCTTCGGCCTGCTGGCGCGCACCGACGCCCCGCCGGTGCTGATCGTCGGGTCGGAGACCGGGTCGCTGTTTTTCGATCCAGCGCGCGCCGACACCGACGCCGGGCAGCTGGTCAACATGATGCAGATGGGCGACGGCGCCGGAGCGATCGTTCTGGGCCCGCCGCGCACCGACGCCGCCCAGCTGACAGCGGCGTGGTACGGCGCGATCGGACTGAACCGTTCGCCCGGAATTCAGATGCGGTCCGGAGCCCGCGAGTTCGATCATGATTTCGCCGAGATCGCTACATCGGGCCGCGCGCTGTTCGAGGCGGGAGCCGTTGCCGCGGCGCGCCACGGCGTCGCCGTGGACGAATCCGACATCGTCATCCCGCACCAGGTCAGCGGACGGATCGGTATGCAGGTCGCCGATCATATGGGCATTCCGCCATCGCGCCTGTTCGTCAACGCCGACCGCACCGGCAACACCGGATCGGCCGCGATCTGGATCGCGCTGGCGATGCTGCGCGCCGAGGGTCTGATTCCCGGCACGCGGGTCGTCGCACTGGGCGCCGAGGCGAGCAAATATATGTACGGCGGCTTTGCCTACCAGCATCGCTGAGCCGTCAGGCCGTAATCTGCGGCCACGGGGCCGACCACGATCGGACGCGCAGTAACCCCGGACGAAGCGGCACCGAACCAGCGGCAGTATTACATTGCAGGGAGCGCAATATGACCGCCATCTGGAAAGCCGCCGCCACGACAATTGCCGCCTTTGCCTTTGCCGCATCGGCGGCAGCTGCCGAGTTCAAGCCTTTCGACCGCGCCACCTTTGACGCGGCGCAGGCCCAAGGGCGGCCGATATTGGTCGAGGTCAACGCGTGGTGGTGCCCGGTCTGTTCGTCGCAGGCACGCACGATCAAGGCCGAGGTAAAATCGCCCGATTACAAGAATCTGCTGGTCCTGCGGATCAATTACGACAAGCAAAAGGCCGAATGGCGCGCCTTCAAGGTGCAAAAGCAGTCGACGCTGATCGCCTTTCGCGGTGGTCGCGAACAGGGGCGGCTGGCCTATGTGACCGACAAGGAAGAAATTCGCATCTTGATGCGTTCGGCGATCCGCTGAACCGTGGCGAGCGAACTTTCACTGCTGCTCGCCTATGGCGCGGGCGCCCTGACGATCTTGTCGCCGTGCGTGCTGCCGATCGTGCCGATCGTCCTCGCCTCCGCCGCGCGCCAGGGCCGCCTTGCGCCGCTGGCGCTGGCGGCGGGGCTGGTGGCGTCGTTCACGATCGCGGGATTTCTGGTCGCGTCGCTGGGCGCGGCATCGGGATTCGACGGCGAAATCGTGCGGCAGGTCGGCGCCGCCATTCTGTTGATCGTCGGGCTGGTCCTGGCGGCGCCCATATTGCAGCGCGCGCTGACCGTCGCGGCCACGCCGCTGGCGCACTGGGCCAGCCGCAAGCAAGCCGGACTGGAGCATTATGGCCTGGCAGGTCAGGCCGCGATCGGGGTGTTGCTGGGCCTGGTATGGAGCCCGTGCGTCGGGCCGACGCTCGGCGCCGCGACGGTGCTCGCGGCGCAGGGCGAAAATCTGGGCGAAGTGGCGCTGGTGATGCTGTTCTTTGGGCTTGGCATCGCGACTGTGCTGGTCGCGCTGGCCTTTGCGACGCGGTCGCTGCTGATTCGCTGGCGCGAACGGATGATGACGGCGGGCAACGGTGGCCGCCGCCTGTTGGGCGGCCTGATCATCGTCATTGCGCTGCTGATCCTGACCGGGTTCGACCGGGTGATCGAAGGGGTGCTGGTCGAGGCATCGCCGGTCTGGCTGACCGATCTGACCACCGCGATCTGACAAGCCGCGCCCCAACGCCGCGACCCGCCCAAACAAATGGGGCGGCCTCTTTACGAGTGCCGCCCCAGTTTAGTGGATCCGTCGGGGAGAGGGAGAGGACGGTCCGGAGATTGGTGTCGTGTCTGGCTTAGCGATTTGTCTTAGCGCCCAAAATTAGCGCGACGCCATCTGGCTGTCGGTTTCGACTTCGGCGACGCCGGCGATCTTCAGCGCGGCGCGGAACTGCTTGGCAGCGGCGCGTTCATTGCCTGCTTCGCACAGCTTCTTGCCGGTCGAAACGAAGCGCTTGGCGCTCGCCTGCTTGCCGCCGTCGACGCCGGTGGCGGCGACATGGGCCTGTTCGGCCAGACCGGCGCAGCGATAGTCGCTACCCGACTGGGCGTAAGCGGGGGTTGCGGTTGCCATCAGGCCGGTGAAGGCCAGCGCCGAAGCGGCGACGATGGCGAAAGCGGCGGGAAAGCGGCGGAAAGAGGAGATCTGATAGGCCATGGGAGAGGTTCCTTTCGTTTCGTTGTGCAACCTTTTTAGGCGCGGTTGCGCACATAGATAATCCTCTATAATCTGCAAGTGCTTTGAAGCAGGATTTAACAATCCCCCACGGGGCGCTCGACGGGATCGAAGCTTTCCTGCGCGTCGCGGAACGGCGCAGCTTTTCCGCCGCCGCATCCGATCTCGGCGTCTCACCCTCCGCGATCAGCCAGACGATCAAGGGGCTGGAGGCGCGCGTCGGCGCGCCGTTGTTCATGCGCACGACGCGCAGCGTCGGGCTGACCCAGGCGGGCGAGATGTTCTTCGAGCGCGCCGCCCCTGCTTATTCGGGGCTGGCCGAAGCCTATGAAGCGGCGCGCAATCTGGGCAACCGGCCCGCGGGGCGGCTGCGGATCAACCTGATGCGCGGCGCGATCCAGCCGATGTTCGAACCGATTTTGGCGGGATTTTGCGACGCTTATCCGGCCATCGAGCTCGAAATCTTTGGCGATGACGGCCTCAGCGACCTCAGCGCCGGGGGGTTCGATGCCGGGGTACGGATGGGCGAATCGCTCGATGCCGATGTCATCGCCGTCCGCCTGACGTCGCCGTTTCGCTTTACTGTCTTTGGCGCACCGAGCTATTTCGAACGGCACGGCCGCCCGCAGGATCCGGCAGATCTGCGCCATCACCGCTGTGTCCGGCTGCGCCTGGCCAGCGGCGGGCTGCTCCCCTGGTCGTTCATGGAGGGCAATCGCGAAGCCGAAGTGGCCGTGACCGGGCCGGTGATCGTCAACGAACAATCGGCGATGATCATGGCGGTGCGCAGTGGTGTCGCGCTGGGCATCACGGCCGAACCGGTGTTGAAAGAGCATATCGAGCGCGGCGAACTGGAGATCGTCTTGGGCGAGCGCGCCGTATCGACCGCCGGACTGTTCCTCTATTATCCCAGCCGCAAGCAAGTGATGCCCAAATTGCGCGCCTTTATCGACTATGCGCGCGACCATCTGCCCGAAGACCTGAGCCGCTGACGCTGACGCCGTCCGGAACGTTCGGCTGGGCGCGGAAACAAATCCCTTCATCGGCAGCAGAAAAATTGGACTCGCATACCGCCACGATTCCCGGCAGCAGGTTGTCAACTAAAAGGGTTGGGATGCAAGCATGATGGAATTCGCGGCAATCGATTTTACCGCCCTGTTGCCGTTCATCCTGATCGGCTTTGCCGCGCAACTGGTCGATGGCGCGTTGGGCATGGCGTTTGGCGTGATCTGTAACACGCTGCTCGTTGCGGTGCTCGGAGTGCCGCCGGCCACCGCGTCGGCGCGTATCCATGTCGTCGAGATATTTACCACCGGCGCTTCGGGGCTCAGCCATTTGTTCCACCGCAACATCGACTGGCCGCTGTTCTGGCGCCTGCTCATCCCCGGGGTCATCGGCGGCGTGCTGGGCGCTTATGTGCTGACGTCGCTGCACGCCGACGTGGTGAAGCCGTTCGTGCTCGGTTATCTGGTGCTGATCGGCGTCTGGCTGCTGGTGCGCGGGCTGCTCTATCCGCCAAAAGTCGAGAAGCCGAAGGTCGTCGCGCCGCTGGCGGTCGTCGGCGGCTTCCTCGACGCCGCGGGCGGCGGCGGCTGGGGTCCGGTCGTCACGTCGAATTTGCTGGTCCAAGGCGGTGAGCCGCGCAAGGTCGTCGGCACGGTCAACAGCGTCGAGTTCTTCCTGGCTGTCGCGGTGTCCGCGGCGTTCATCTGGCATCTGGGGTTCGAGGAAATCCTTGGCCCGACGCTGGGCCTGATCATCGGCGGCGTCGCCGCAGCGCCGCTCGGCGCCTATATGGCCAAGCGGTTTTCGCCCAAGATCATGCTGGTCATGGTCGGCGTCGTGCTGACAGCAACGAGCGCGTTCGGGCTATATCGGGCGTTGATTTGATGATGGGGTGACGGCGGGTTTTGACCGATTGTGGACGCTCTCTCTTCCCTTCGTCATTCCCGCGAAAGCGGGAACCCAGCGAGCCAGCGTTCCGCGCTGGGTTCCCGCTTTCGCGGGAATGACGAGGAGGGCGAAGGGCAGTTCCCCATCCCCAAGCAGCCAATCAATTCGCCGGCTTGGTCTCGTCGATCTTTTCGACCCATTCGGGGTAAAAGCTCGGCTCGCGCGCCGACCAGCCGGGGGCGGTTGCGGCGGCTTCGCTGATCGACTGGAGCAGCAGGCGCCGCTTGTCGGGGTGAAGATGCGGCAGCGACGCGGCGGCACAGAAAGCACCGGGCAGCCACGGCCGCGAATGCGCGCCGAGCAAGCGTTCGTAGAGGAAACGGTAGGAGGCAAACCCCGGCAGGCGGTCCTGCCCCAGGTCGAACGCCGACACCGCGACGAGCGGCGCCATAAAGCCTTCGAGCGCGTCGAGGCCGCTGTCGTCGGGGATATGCGCGCGGATATCGGTAATCCGCTGATAGACGCGGGCCTGAACCCGGATCGCGGTTTCCTCGACCATGTCGCGCGACCAGCGGGCGATCGCATCTTCGCGTTCCAGCCCGATATCGAGCGAGCGGCGGATATACCGCTGCGTCGCTGCCGGAAAGGCCGCAAATTCCTTGATTTCCGCAATCGACAGATCACCGGCTGCCGGTCCCGAACGCGTCGCCATGGTCGTGCTCCTGCACGGCGCCCGGGGAGCCATCCCCCCGGAGGCCTGCAACTCTGCAATCTGCCACTAAAATGGTTAGCGGCGGGTTAACCATGACGTTAGCGATGGTTCAGCCGGTCGAGGGGCGTTGCGCGGCGGCGCCAGCGGGCCTAATCAGCGTGTCTTGAAACCATAAGACACACGCAGGTCCATCATGTCGCACACACCGCAGCCGGTCATTTCCGCAACCGGCCTTTTCACCCCCGCCGAACGCATCGCCAACGAAGAACTTGTTGCCAGTTTTAACGCCTATGTTGCGCTGCACAATAGGGAAAATGCCGCGGCAATCGCGGCGGGCGAAATCGCCGAACTGACTGAGTCCAGTGTCGAATTTATCGAAAAGGCGAGCGGCATCGGATCGCGCTTCGTCGTCGACAAGGCGGGCATCCTCGACCCCGCACATATGGCGCCGCGCCTGCCCGAACGCAGCAATGACGAGTTGTCGATCCTGGCCGAAATCGGCGTTGCCGCGGCGAAGGACGCGCTGGCGCGCGCGAAACGCGACGCGGGCGATGTCGATGCGGTGCTGTGCGCCGCGTCGAACATGCAGCGCGCCTATCCGGCGATGGCGGTCGAGATTCAGGACGCGCTGGGCATCGACGGTTTCGGGTTCGACATGAATGTCGCCTGCTCGTCGGCGACCTTCGGCATCCAGACCGCCGCCGACTACATCCGCGCCGGGCATGCGAAAAGCGTGCTGGTGGTGAATCCTGAAATCTGTTCGGGACACCTCAACTGGCGCGACCGCGACAGCCATTTCATCTTTGGCGATGTCGCGACCGCTATCCTGGTCGAGGACAAGGATATTGCGCCCGCGGGGCATTGGGACATCCTCGGCACCAAGCTCAAGACCGTGTTTTCGAACAATATCCGCAACAATTTCGGCTTCCTCAACCGCGCTCACGGCGGAATCGATCAGGACGGGCCGAAGACCGACAAATTGTTCGTCCAGGAAGGCCGCAAGGTGTTCAAGGAGGTCGTGCCGATGGTCGCGAACATGATCGTAGAGCAAATGGCGGTGCTGGGACTGGAAGGCGCGGACATGCGCCGCTTGTGGCTGCATCAGGCGAACACCAACATGAACCGGCTGATCGCGCAGCGCGTGCTGGGGCATGAAGCGAGCGAGGACGAGAGCCCGACGGTGCTCGACACCTATGGCAACACGTCGAGCGCCGGGTCGATCATCGCCTTTCACCTGAACCATGCGGATATGGTCGCGGGCGACATCGGGCTGATCTGTTCGTTCGGGGCAGGTTACAGCGCGGGGACGGTGTTTGTGCGGAGGACGTGAGGCGTAAGTCTTAAACCGTCATTGCGAGGAGCCGAAGGCGACGCGGCAATCCAGAGTATGTGCAAACCGCCCTGGATTGCTTCGCTTCCGCAAAGCGGAAGTTTATCCTGAGTGCCTGCAAGGCAGTCGAAGGGCTCGCAATGACGAGGGATTATGCCTTACCTCACGGCACAAAGGTCGTGAACAGGTAGATCGCAAACAGCATCAGGTGGATCACGCCCTGCAGCACCGTGGTGCGCCCGTTCGCCAAGGTCTGCGACGCGACGATCAGCGACAGGAACAACAGCACGGTCGATTTGGCGTCGAGGCCCAGGCTGATCGGCAGGTCGGTGACGATCGACAGCACCGCGACTGCCGGGATGGTGAGGCCGATCGTCGCGAGCGCCGAGCCGAGCGCGAGGTTGAGGCTGGTCTGGAGCCGGTCGGCCTTGGCCGCGCGCACCGCCGCGAGTCCCTCGGGCGCCAGTATCAGCGCGGCGATCAGCACGCCGAGAACCGCGGGCGGCGCGCCCCAGTCGGCGAGCAGCGCCCCCATGACGGGCGACAGATTCTTGGCAAGCAATACCACCGCGACCAGACTGGCAAGCAACAAGGCGCCGGACAGCGCGGTGCGCTGGACGGTGGGCGGTTCGGCATGGGCATCGGGGACGCCGTCGCCGTCGGCATCGGTATCGGCGTCGGGCAGGAAATAGTCGCGGTGACGGACGGTCTGGACCAGCGCAAAGGTGCCATAGAGGATCAGCGACACGGCGGCGACAAAGCCGAGCTGCGTCGCCGAGTAATAGGATCCGGGTGCGCTCGAGGTGAAATTGGGCAGCACCAGCGTTACGACCGTCAGTACCGTCAGCGTCGCCAGCGCAGCGCCCATTCCGGTGCGCTGAAACCGCTGTTCATGATGACGGATCGCGCCGCTCAACAGGCAGAGTCCGAGGATCAGGTTGACGATCACCATCACCGCCGCGAACACCGTGTCGCGCGCCAGGGTTTGCGCCTTTTCGGGTTCGGCCTGCATCAGCGTCAGGATCAGCCCGACCTCGATCACCGTCACTGCGAGCGCGAGGATCAACGTGCCGAAAGGCTCGCCGACGCGGTGCGCGATCACCTCGGCATGGTGGACCGCCGCAACGACCGCGCCCATCAGGATGACGGCAACGAGCCAGGCATTCAGCGGCATCGCGAGGCTGGCCATCGCGGCGATGAAGCCGAGGATCGGGAAAAGATCGTTGGTGCGGTCGGCGAGGCGGAGTTTTGCGGTCATGGGGCTTCTATTGCAGGCCCCTCCCCTTATGGCCACCCCCAGCCTCGCCTCTTTCCAACCTCGTCATCCCGGCGAAGGCCGGGATCTCGACTTCGCGCTATTTTGCAACGGCGAGACCCCGGCCTTCGCTGGGGTGACGATGATATTCGGTTCAGTTTGAGTGCGACCGCACGGGCAATCCGGCCGCGGCGAGGCGTGCATGGGCGTCGGCAATCGTCGCTTCGCCGAAATGGAAGATGCTGGCGGCGAGCACCGCGCTGGCGGCGCCGTCGATCACGCCCGCGACGAAATGGTCGAGATTGCCAACCCCGCCCGACGCGATCACCGGCACGCTGACCGCATCGGCGATCGCGCGGGTGAGTGCGAGGTCGTAGCCGTCCTTGGTGCCGTCGCGGTCCATCGAGGTCACGAGCAGTTCGCCCGCGCCGAGGTCGGCAAGGCGGACGGCATGCTCGAGTGCGTCGATCCCCGTCGGTTTGCGTCCGCCGTGGGTGAAGATTTCCCAACGGCCGCCCTCTCCATTATGGGCGTCGACGCGGCGTGCATCGATGCTGCCCACCGCGCACTGGCTGCCGAAGCGGTCGGCGATGTCGGCGACGAGTTCGGGCCGCGCGACCGCGGCGCTGTTGACCGCAACCTTGTCGGCGCCCGCGAGCAGCAGCGCGCGCGCGTCGTCGGCGCTGCGCACCCCGCCACCGACGGTCAGCGGCATGAAGCAGACTTCGGCGGTGCGGCTGACCATGTCGAGCAGCGTGCCGCGCCCCTGGTGGCTCGCGGAAATATCGAGGAAGCACAGCTCGTCGGCGCCCGCCGCATCATAGGCGCGCGCTGCCTCGACCGGGTCGCCCGCGTCGCGCAGGTCGACGAAATTGACGCCCTTCACCACGCGCCCGTCGGCGACGTCGAGGCAGGGGATGACGCGGACCCGGACGGTCATCTGCTCCCCTCCCATTTATGGGAGGGGTTGGGGGAGGGCATGTCGGCAGGAGTCGGCTTGTAAAACATGCCCTCCCCTAACCCCTCCCGTCAGCGGGAGGGGAATTTCCCACCGCAATCGCTTCGGCCAAGTCCAGCCGTCCGTCATACAGCGCGCGGCCGGTGATCACGCCTTCGATGCCGTCCGCCACATGCGGGCGCAGCGCGTGGATGTCGCCGATGTCGGCAACCCCGCCGCTGGCGATCACCGGGATGTCGACTGCCTGCGCGAGCGCCACCGTCGCCGCGACATTGCAGCCTTTGAGCAGCCCGTCGCGGCCGACGTCGGTGAACAGCAAAGCCGCGACCCCGGCATCCTCGAACCGGCGCGCGAGATCCTCGACCCGGACGTCGGAGACGTCGGCCCACCCCTCGGTCGCGACCATGCCGTCGCGGGCGTCGACCCCGACGATAATCCGTCCGGGCAGGTCGCGCGCCGCGGCTTTGACGAACTCGGGGTCTTTCAGCGCCGCGGTGCCGATAATGACGCGATCGACGCCGCGCGCCAGCCAGCGATCGACCCCGGCGCGGTTGCGGATGCCGCCGCCGACCTGCACCTTGCCGGGGAAGGCGGCGATGATGCGCTCGACCGCGCCGCCATTGATGCTGGCGCCCGCAAACGCGCCGTCGAGATCGACCACGTGAAGATGGCTCGCACCGGCTTCTGCAAACAGCCGCGCCTGCGCCGCGGGATCGTCGCCATAGACGGTGGCGCGCGCCATATCGCCCTCGGCCAGCCGCACGACCTGCCCGCCCTTTAGGTCGATCGCGGGGAAGATGGTCAGGCCAAAGTCTACGGGCGCCATGCGAGGAATCTTTCGAGCGTCGCGAGGCCGTAGGCCTGGCTTTTTTCGGGATGATATTGGACGCCGACGATATTGTCCTTCGCCACCGCCGCCACGAAAGCGCCGCCGTGGTCGCTCGTCGCGGCGACGTCGACCGCATCGGCGAAATGATAGCCGTGGAGAAAATAGGCCTCGCCCGCCGCGATCACCGGATGCGGCGCCGTGGGGATCACGTCGTTCCAGCCCATGTGCGGGATGCGCAGGCCGGGCGCAGGATCGAACGCACGCACCGTGCCGCCGATCCAGCCCAGGCCCCGGGACGTGCCATGCTCCTCACCCGCATCGGCGAGCAATTGCATGCCGACGCAAATCCCGAGGAAGGGTGCGCCTTCGCTGCGCACGCGCTGCTCCATCGCATCGATCAATCCGGGGATCGCCGACAGGCCGTTCATGCAGGCGGCGAACGCGCCGACGCCGGGGAGTATGATCCGCCCGGCTTTCGCCACGACATGGGGATCGGCAGTGACGGCAACATTGTCCGCGCCCGCCGCGACGAGCGCATTATGCACCGAGCGAAGATTGCCCGCGCCATAGTCGATCAGGGCAATGGTGGTCATTGGCTGGTCCTACAGGACACCCTTGGTCGAAGGAATCGCATCACCCTTGCGCGGGTCGATCTCGACCGCCTGGCGCAGCGCGCGGGCCAGCGCCTTGTACATGCTTTCGGCGATGTGATGATTATTCTCGCCATAGAGCGTTTCGATGTGCAGCGTGATCCCCGCGGTCTGCGCAAAGCTGTGGAACCAGTGCGGGAACATCTCGGTGTCCATCTCGCCCAGCCGCGGCTGTGAAAAGCTGGATTTATAGACGCAGTGCGGACGCCCCGAAATGTCGAGTACGCAGCGCGTCAGCGTTTCGTCCATCGGCGCATGCGCCTCGCCATAGCGCGCGATGCCGCGCTTTTCGCCGAGCGCCTTCGCCACCGCCTCGCCGAGCGCGAGCGCGCTATCCTCGACCGTGTGGTGCTGGTCGATGTGAAGGTCGCCCTTCACCTGCATCGAGATGTCGATCAGCGAGTGGCGCGACAATTGCTCGACCATATGGTCGAGGAAACCGATGCCGGTCGAAACCGCATAATCGCCGGTGCCGTCGAGATTGACGGCGATTGCGATGTCGGTTTCCTTGGTCGTGCGCTGGACGGTGGCGGTTCGCATGCCCTGCCCCATAGCAGCCACTTTTCACCATGCAAGGCGACTCTCCCCCCTTGACCCTTGCCCGCGCCGCGTTCATCCCCCTGCCCCATGACCGATGACGTTCGCGACAGCCTGATTCCCTATGACGAAATCGTGCAGGACGCGCTGCGCGCCGTGGTCGGCCGCGTGCTGCGCCAAATCGAGGGCTATGACAGCCTGCCGGGCGAGCATCATTTCTATATCACGTTCAAAACACAGGCGAGCGGGGTGTCGATTCCGGCGCATCTGATCGCCAAATTCCCCGACGAAATGACGATCGTGCTGCAGAACCGCTTTTGGGACCTGAAGGTCGGCGACGATCATTTCAGCGTCGGACTGTCGTTCAACCAGACACCGTCGATCCTGACCATTCCCTATGCCGCGATCACCGCCTTCGTCGATCCGTCGGTCGACTTCGGCCTGCAATTCCAGGTCAGCGACGACGAGACGAGCGCGCCTGAGCCGCATGACGAGGCCGACAATGATCGTCCCGAAATTGTCAGCGATGATGGTTCGAACGTCGTGACGGTGGATTTCGGCAAGCGGAAATAGCGCCGTGGCGCCGCCATGGCCCCCCAGCCGGTTCTGGCAATATTGGGCGCTCGCCGGGATGCTGGTCCTGACCGCCGCCTTTTGGTGGAGCGTCGACGGCTATAGCCTGTTCGAGGAAGCGACGTCGCGCGGCCAGATCGCCGATGGATTGCTCCGCTTCAGCTTGATGATCCTGACCCCTGCGCTCGTGCTGGTCTGGCTGATCGCCGCCTGGCTGCGCCGCCGAGTCGGCGAAACCGGTTATTGGCAGTTGCTGGGGTTGGTCGCGATGATCTGGACGGGTTCGGTGCTGGTAACGCGGATCCTGGTGGGATGAGCGCCACGCGAACCGAAACCGACAGCATCGGCGCGATCGACGTTCCGGCCGACGCCTATTGGGGCGCGCAGACCGAACGCAGCCGCCATAATTTTGCGTTCCCCGCGCATGAACGCATGCCATTGCCGATCGTCCACGGCCTCGCGCGGATCAAGGCCGCGGCGGCGCGGGTCAACCGCGCGCATGGGCTCGATGCCGGACTGGCCGATGCCATCGCCGTCGCCGCCGACGCGGTCGCGGCGGGGCAATATGACGATCAGTTCCCGCTCGCCATCTGGCAGACGGGCAGCGGCACCCAGTCGAACATGAACGCCAACGAGGTGATCGCCGGGATCGCCAACGAAGCGCTGGCGGGAACGCGCGGCGGCAAGGTGCCGGTCCACCCCAACGACCATGTCAACATGGGGCAGTCGTCGAACGACAGTTTCCCGACCGCAATCCATATCGGGGTGGCGGTTGAAACCACGGCCAAGCTGTTGCCCGCGCTGACCCGGCTGACCGATGCGCTCGCGGCGAAGGCGTCCGATTGGGCCGACATCGTCAAGATCGGCCGCACCCATTTGCAGGACGCGACCCCGCTGACGCTGGGTCAGGAATTTTCGGGCTATGCCCAGCAGCTGATCGCGTGCCGGGCGCGGATCGAGGGGGCGCTGGCGCATGATATCAACAAGCTGGCGCAAGGCGGGACGGCGGTCGGCACCGGGCTGAACGCGCCCGCGGGTTTCGACGCGGCAATGGCCGCCGAGCTGAGCCGATCGACCGGGATCGCGTTCGAACCGGCGCCGAGCAAGTTCGAAGCGCTGGCGTCGAACGATGGACTCGTGTTCTTTTCGGGCGCGCTGAATACGCTCGCGGTGGCGCTGACCAAGATCGCCAATGACATCCGCCTGCTCGGATCGGGGCCGCGCGCCGGGCTCGGCGAGCTCGACCTGCCTGCAAACGAGCCCGGCAGCTCGATCATGCCGGGCAAGGTCAACCCGACCCAGTGCGAGATGCTGACGATGGTCGCGGCGCAGGTGATCGGCAACCATCAGGCGGCAACCGTCGGCGGGATGCAGGGGCACCTCGAACTCAATGTCTTCAAGCCGCTGATCGGGGCCAATGTGTTGCGGTCGATCGAGCTGCTGAGCATCGGCATGGCGGGGTTCACCGATCATTGCGTTGCGGGGTTGGAACCCAACCGCGCGCGCATCGACGAGTTGATGAACCGGTCGCTGATGCTGGTCACCGCGCTGGCGCCCGACATCGGTTACGACAAGGCGGCGAAGATCGCCAAACATGCGCATGAGAGCGGCAGCACCCTGAAAGAGGCCGCGCTCGACCTGGACTATGTCGATGCCGCGACGTTCGACCGGCTGGTCGACCCGCGGACGATGCTGGGGCCGGAACCCAAACCCCGGTCCGTGGATTGATACGGGCAGAAGGAGACATGGGCATGATTGGCAGGATCGTTGGCGGCGTTCTGGGCAGCGCCATCGGAAAACAAAAGGGCAATCACCCGGTCGCGGGCGCGGTGATCGGCGCGGGCGCGCTGTTCGCGGCACGGCGCCTGTTTCCGCAGCGTTATGCCGCGATCGCGGCATGGGCCGCCGCCGGGTATCTGACCAAAAAATGGGCCGAGCGCGCCGAGGCGCGGCAGGCCGCGGAAAGGGCGCATGCGATCGATCCGCAGCTGACGCAGGCTGGTGTCGTCGACAGCTATGCTGGCACCGCCGACGTGGCCCCCGATGGCCAGACGATGGGCGATGCATTGCCGCCCGCGATCCCGATCGACAAGGATGAACCCCGCCCGGCGCTCCATTGACGGCTGAGTTGGCATCACCATGAGATTATTCATATAGGTTATTTTTTCGATACTGTGACGCTGATGTGGCACAAATTTAGCGTTTATGTAGATTGCAAACCCACAAGCATCTTGACTGGCGAGCGCCCCTTACGGTGGACGCAATTCGCCATGATGTAGAAGTCTCTACACGCAGCGTCACGCTATGTCAAGATATTTTAACCGATATGGTTCGCAGTGTTTGCTTTGGGCTTTCTATAGGCCTGATAGAGCCAGACTAGCCCAATCACTAGCCACAGAAGCCCGTCCCAATCTTTGGATAGGTCGCGGCTATCATAAAGTTCAGCCAAGCCCATAGCCGCCACGACGAACGCCAATATGGCGATTGCGAAATTCCACCAGTTACGCGGCTTCATGGCTTCGGCTTTTCCGGCACCGGCTTGTGCTTCACCAGCTTCTCTAGACGCTCGTCAAAGCGCTTGGGATCGTCGTCGGTTTCGAGGTCGCGCGCGGCTTCCTTGAACTTGTCGAGTTGCCTCTTTTCGTCCGCCATAGGTAGCTCCCTAATCGCTCATGAATTCGAAGCGTATGGTATTGCTCCACTTGAAATGGATACTGTCCAGCTTGCTTCGAAAGTCATCCCAATCGTTACTCATGAAATTACGAGAATTACGGTGACAGGTGCGTCATCCCCTAAGCGGACTATGCGCTCTACCTCGACCCGCTCGCCGATGCGGCGCCGGTTGGCCTGCTGTATCGATAGCGGCGCTCGGGCTATGCCGCCGCCTGCCATTCCTTGATCGCTTCCACCGGCGAGACGAGCATCAGCACGTTGAGGGTCAGGTTGTCGCGGATCGTCCATAGCGTGAAGAGTTCGAAGACGATCGCGATGGCGACCGTCACCCACCAGCGCATCCGGCTGGCGGCCAGGAAGCCCGCGATCATGAACAGCGCGTCGCTGACCGAATTGAGGATCGAATCGCCGCTGTAGCCGAACGCCATCGTTACTTCGCGGTAGCGGTCGATGATGATCGGCGAGTTTTCGAGGATTTCCCATGCCGCCTCGATCCCGATCGCGAGCGCGAGCAGCACCCAGAGCGGCAGCAGCCAGCGGCCGAGGCCGAAGAAGATGAAGCCGTGGATGATGTGGCTGAAGCTGTACCAGTCCGAAATCTGCTGGCTGTTCTGGTTCGACTGGACGGTGCCGTGCCACAGGCTGATCGTGCCGCACGGGCAGATCGGCGGACGGCCCATCGCGAACAGGATGGCGGCGAAAACCGCGATCAGCGCCGCGGCGACCAGCCAGCCCGTGCGTGAAATCCCCATCATATGCGCCGCCCTTCCCGCTTGACCGCTGCCGCTGGTCAGGCGAATAGCGCGCATGGCTGAAAGCGTCCACCTCGACCGCCGCGGCGTGTTGTTCGTCCTCTCCTCGCCGTCGGGCGCGGGCAAGACCACCATTTCGAAAAAGATGCTGGGGGTCGATCCGGACATCGCGCTGTCGATCTCGGCCACCACCCGCCCGCCGCGCCCCGGCGAGGTCGATGGCAAGGATTATCATTTCGTCGACACCGAAACATTCAAGAAAATGGCCGCCGACGGTGAGTTTCTGGAATGGGCGCATGTGTTCGGCCACCGCTATGGCACCCCGCGGGCGCGGGTCGAGGAACTGCTGGCGGCGGGCAAGGACGTGCTGTTCGACATCGACTGGCAGGGCGCACAGCAGCTGTATCAGGAGGCCGGCCCCGACGTGGTGCGCGTGTTCGTGCTGCCGCCGACGATGGAGGAACTGGAACGCCGCCTGCGCGCGCGCAAGACCGACAGCGACGAGGTGATCGCCGCGCGCATGGCGCGCGCCGCGAACGAGATCAGCCACTGGGACGGTTATGACTATGTGCTGATCAACGACAATGTCGACGAATGCTATGGCGAAGTGATGGCGATCCTGCGTGCCGAGCGGTTGAAGCGGCGGCGGCAGATCGGGCTGATCGGCTTTGCCCGCGACCTGATCCGGTCGGTGCCCGAGGGCGATACGGCGATTTAGCTGCCATCGTCATTGCGAGCGCAGCGAAGCAATCCAGAGCGGTTTACGCTGCGCTGGATTGCTTCGCTGCGCTCGCAATGACGATTTATTGGGCGGGCGTCACCAGATTGGCGGTCAGCTCCGCGACCATCTCCGCCCGCAGCGGTTTTGCCTGATTGTCGGTGCGGCAGACGACCACGGTGTCGCAGGTGGCGATGCAGCCGCCGCCCTGAAACATCGCCTGGACGATCGTCCAGCTGGAGGTGCCGAGGCGCCCGATGCCGGTCGCGATTTGGACCGGATCGGGGAAATTGCCCTCGGCCAGATAGTTGATCTCGACCGCGGCGACCATCGTGCGTTCGTTGGCCGGACGCTCGTCCCACGGACGAATTTGCCGGTTGAGCAAGACACGGCCGCTTTCGAACAGCGCGGCAAAGGCCACATTGTTGAGGTGGCCGTTGATATCCATGTCCTGAAAGCGCGTCTGGAATTCGGTGCAGACGGGGTAGCTGGCGGGGTTCAGCCGCCAGCTCTCCGGTTTCGCCATATCAGCGCGGACCCATGCGGATGCCGCCGTCGAGGCGCACGTCCTCGCCGTTGAAATAGCCGTTTTCGATCATGCACAGCGCCAGCGCCGCATATTCGGGCGGATTGCCGAGGCGCTTCGGGTTGAGCACCGAGGCGCCGAGCGCATCGCGGACATTCTGCGGCGCGCCCGCGAGCAGCGGGGTGTCGAAAATGCCGGGCAGGATCGTGTTGACGCGGATATTTTCGCTCGCAAGGTCGCGCGCGATGGGGAGCGTCATGCCGACCACGCCGCCCTTCGACGCGGAGTAAGCGGCCTGCCCGATCTGGCCGTCTTCGGCGGCGACCGACGCGGTGTTGACGATCGCGCCGCGCTCGCCGTCTTCCATCGGGGCCAGCGTCATCATGCCCGCTGCCGACTTGGCGATGCAGCGGAAGGTGCCGACAAGGTTGATCTGGATGATCCAGTTGAACGCATCGAGCGGGAAATGCTTGATGCTGCCGTCTTCCTTCGACCGGCTCGCGGTCTTGATCGCGTTGCCGGTGCCCGCGCAGTTGACGAGGATGCGTTCCTGGCCGATCGCTTCGCGCGCCTTGGCGAAAGCGGCGTCGACCGATGCGTCGTCGGTGACGTTGCATTCGCAAAAGACACCGCCGAGTTCTGCGGCAAGGGCTTTGCCCTTTTCTTCCTGCAGGTCGAAGATCGCGACCTTGACGCCCTTCGCGGCAAGCGCGCGCGCGGTCGCGGCGCCAAGACCCGAGGCGCCGCCGGTGACGACGGCGGATACGGTGGAATCGAGTTTCATGTTGGTCTCCGTTTAAGCCCTCCCCTTCAGGGGAGGGTTTGGGTGGGGCATGTCAGGAGGAAGCACATGTCAAACAGGCCCTCCCCCGACCCCTCCCGCAAGCGGGAGGGGAGAAGATTCAAAGCCGTTCGATGATCGTGACGTTGGCCTGGCCGCCGCCTTCGCACATCGTTTGGAGGCCATATTTGCCCCCCGTCGCGTCGAGCACCCCGAGCAAAGTCGCCATCAGTTTGGTGCCCGAAGCGCCAAGCGGATGGCCGAGCGCGATCGCGCCGCCATGCTGGTTCAGCCGCGCATGATCGGCGCCGAGATATTTGAGCCACGCGAGCGGCACCGGCGCGAAGGCTTCGTTCACTTCATAGGCGTCGATGTCGCCGATCTTCATGCCCGCGCGCTTCAACGCCTTTTCGGTCGCGAACAACGGTTCCTCCAGCATGATCACCGGGTCGCCCGCGGTCACCGACACATGGTGGATGCGCGCGCGCGGGGTCAGGCCATGATCTTTCAGCGCCTGTTCGGAGACGATCAGCGCTGCGCTGGCGCCGTCGCAGATCTGGCTCGATGACGCAGCGGTGATCGTGCCGCCTTCCTGTAGCAGCTTGACCCCGGCGATCCCTTCCAGCGTCGCGTCGAAACGGATGCCTTCATCGACCAGATGCGTCTGGCGCCCGTCGGGGGTATCGATGTCGAGCCCGACGATCTCGCGCTGGAAATGCCCCGCCTCGGTCGCGGCCTTGGCGCGGCGGTGGCTTTCGAACGCATAGGCGTCGAGATCGTCCTTGGTGAAGCCGTGCTTCTTGACGATCATTTCGGCGCCCATGAACTGGCTGAACATGATGCCGGGATATTTTTCCTCGAGCCGTTCGGACTTGTAGTGGCCCAGCCCTTCCTTGATGAACAAGGTCGCCACCGAACCCATCGGGACGCGCGTCATGCTTTCGATGCCGCTGGCGAGGACGATGTCCTGCGTCCCCGACATCACCGCCTGCGCCGCGAACATCATCGCCTGCTGCGACGATCCGCACTGGCGGTCGATCGTCACCGCGGGGATCGAGTCGGGCAGGTTCGAGGCGAGCACCGCGTTGCGGCCGAGATCCATCGTCTGCTGGCCGCCCTGCGACACGCAGCCGGTAATGACATCGTCGATTTTCGAGGTATCGAAATCGTTGCGGTCGGCGATCGCGTCGAACACCGCGGCGCCAAGATCGACGGGGTGGATACCGGCGAGCTTGCCGCCGCGCTTGCCGCCAGCGGTGCGGACGGCATCTACGATATAGGCATGGGCCATGGGGATAGTCCTTTCATTCCAAATCCCCTCTCCCTTCAAGGGAGAGGGTTGCGAAGACTTGGCGGCTCGTCCGCCTAGTCGAAGCTGGGTGAGGGGGTGGGACGTCGCTTGGTGACGCCTAGGTCAGCACCCCTCGCAAGACTTGCTAGGCGGCGAGCCGCCAAGCCAAGTCTTTCTCTCCCTTAAAGGGAGAGAAAATTCTTCAGAGCTTCCGCCCGATCAGTTCCTTCATAATCTCGTTCGTGCCGCCAAAGATGCGCGTCACGCGCGCGGCGCGCCAGGCGCGGGCGATCGGATATTCGTTCATATAGCCCGCCCCGCCGTGCAGCTGGAGGCATTTGTCCATGACCTCCCACTGCAGGTCGGTGTGCCACAGCTTGGCCGCCGCGCCTTCCTCGGGCGTCAGTTCCTTTTTGAGGTGCCGCGCGAGCGCCCAGTCGAGGTGCGCCCAGCCGACCTGCAATTTCGCCTTCAGGTCGGCGAGCACGAAGCGGCTGTTCTGGAAATCGAGGATCGGCTTGCCGAACGCCTTGCGCTCGCGGGTGAACTCGACCGTGTCGTCGAACGCCCGCTGCGCCGACGCTTGCGCCGACACCGCGATCGACAGGCGTTCCTGCGGCAGCTCGCTCATCAGATAGATGAAGCCCTTGCCCTCTTCGCCAAGGCAGTTGGTGATCGGGACGCGGACGTCGTTGAAGAACATTTCCGACGTATCGGCCTCGTCCTGCCCGATCTTGTCGAGGTTGCGGCCGCGCTGATAGCCTTCGCGGTCGGCTTCGACGAGGACGATCGACACGCCCTTCCACGCCGGCTGGACCTCGGTATCGGTCTTGACGCACACCAGGATCAGGTCGGCGTTCTGGCCGTTGGTGATATAGGTTTTCGACCCGTTGATGACATAATGATTGCCATCCTTCTTCGCGGTCGTCCGCATGCCCTGAAGGTCGCTGCCGGTGCCGGGTTCGGTCATCGCGATCGCGGTGATCACTTCGCCCGCGACCATCTTGGGCAGCCAGTGCTTCTTCTGCTCTTCGCTGCCATATTTGACGATATAATTGGTGACGATGTCCGACTGGAGCGAGAAGCCGGTGGTGGCGCGGCCGTAATAAGCGCTTTCTTCATCGACGATCGCGTTATAGCCGAAATCGAGGCCCAGCCCGCCATATTCCTCAGGCACCGTCGGACACAGCATGCCGAGCTCGCCCGCTTTCGGCCATATCGATTTGGGGACGATCTTATCCTCAGCCCATTGCGCCGCGTTGGGCGCGACCTCCTTTTCCAGGAACTGGCGGACGGTGGCGCGGAACGCCTCATGATCCTCGGTATAGGCGGAGCGCGACAGCGTATCGAGCGACATGGCTTTCCTTTCCCTTGCGGCAGCCGAACGCGAGCGGGGAGTCGGCCGCAACTTTTCGAGTCCCAAAAGACCTTACGTTTACGTGCACGTCAAGTGGAAAGACGTTACGGCATGAACTCTTTGCTCACCCGGCCAACTTTCCTCGTCATCCCGGACTTGATCCGGGATCCATGCGGCGCTGACGAGCGGGCAGCGCGCGACCTCTTAGACCCCGGATCAAGTCCGGGGTGACGAAAGGTGAGGCGCACCTCATCACTTACGTTCCAACGACGAATAGGATTGCAGTCGCTGGGCAGCGGCTACGTCGCGCGCTAAGCCATCTGCCATGGTCCAACTTCTCCTCGACGCCGGCGCGCTGCTCGGCGAATCGCCGCGCTGGAGCGTGGCCGAACAGCGGCTGTACTGGGTCGATATCGAGGGGCGGACGATCCACCGCACCGACCCTGCGACCGGCGCGGACGAGGTCATGCAGCTGGGCCAGCAGGTCGGCTGCGTCGTGCCGCGCGCGGACGGCGGGCTGGTCGCGGCGCTCGAGGATGGCTGCGCGCTGATCGACAGTTGGGGCGCCGCGCCGCGGCCCTTTGGCCCGGCAGTGCTGGCCGACAAGCTCGAGCAGCGGTTCAATGACGGCTGCGTCGATGCGCACGGCCGGTTGTGGGTCGGCAGTTTGACGAGCGACAAGGCGCACCCAACCGCGACGCTCTATCGGCTCGATCCCGATGGCTCGCTGACCGAAGTTTTCGGCGGCCTCACGACCAGCAACGGCGCCGCGTTCAGCCCCGACGGGCGCATATTCTATCACGCCGACACCCCAACCCATGCGATCCGTGCTTATGATGTCGATCCGGCGACCGACGCACTCGGCGAGGGCCGCATCTTCCACCAATTTCCGCTCGGCAACGGCCGCCCCGATGGCGCCGCAGTCGATGCCGAAGGCTGCTACTGGTCGGCGCTGTGGGACGGGTGGCGCGTCGTCCGCCTGTCGCCCGCGGGCGAGCTGCTGCAAACGGTCGAGCTGCCGGTGCAGCGCCCGACGATGATCGCGTTCGGCGGCGCCGACATGCAAACCGCTTTTGTCACCAGTGCGGGCAAGAATTTGTCCGACGAGGAGCGCCGGGCGCAGCCGCACGCGGGCGGGGTGTTTGCGTTCCGGGTCGCGGTGCCGGGGTTGGTGCCGCCGATGTTTGCGGGATAGCCATATTCTACCCGTCGCGCCCGGACGGTGCGGATTTGCCTGCCCACTCGGTTCGTCCCCCGAACCTTGCGCCGCGCCGCAATCTCGGGTTAAGGCTCGGTCCGACATGGTTTCGACCGAAACCTTATCCTCCGGGGAGACATATCGATGCCGCGCACCGCGCACCCTTTTGCCTGTCGCCTGTCGCTTTTGTTCGCATCCACCACGCTGCTCGCGGGTTGCACCGCCATGGATAGACCGATGACCGCTGCCCCCCCGCCCGCCGCCGAATCCCCCGCACCCGCCCCCGCTGTGGCGGGCGCCAATCCGATGCTGGCCGCATGGACCGGCCCCTATGAAGGGGTGCCGCCGTGGGACAAGATGGACCCCGAACTGTTCCCCGACGCCTTTGCCAGGGGCATGGCCGAGGTGAAGGCCGAGGTGCAGGCGGTGATCGACAATCCGGCGGCGCCGACGTTCGAAAACACCCATGTCCCGATGATGCTGGCGGGCGACACAATGGAGCGCGTCTATGCGCTGTGGGGCGTCCAGACGTCGAACAAGTCGAACGACCGGGTCGAGGACATCGACGCCGAATGGAGCCCCAAGCTCACCACTTTCTATACCGAGCTGTTCCTCGATCCCCAGCTGTTCGCCCGCTACAAGGCGGTGTACGACAAGCGCAAGTCGAGCGGGTTGAACGCCCAGCAGATCCGCATCGTCGAGCGCAGCTATGACGAGATGGTGCGCGACGGCGCCAATCTGTCGCCCGCCGACAAGAGCAAGCTGGTCGCGATGAATTCGAAGCTGGAAGGGCTGTTCTCGGCCTTTTCGTCGAAGCTGCTCGGCGATGAAAAGCTGTACACTTTCGTCACCGACAAGGCCGAGCTGGCGGGGCTCGACGCGGGCTTCATCGCCTCGCTCGCCGCCGCCGCCGAAGCCAATGGCAAGCCCGGCCAGTGGGCGATCAAGAACACCCGCTCGTCGGCGCAGCCGGTGCTGCAGAACGCCACCGACCGCGCGCTGCGCGAAAAAGTCTATAAGGCGTTCGTGAGCCGCGGCGACAATGGCGATGCCAATGACACCAATGCCACGATCGCCGAAATCCTGGCATTGCGCCAGCAGCGTGCCGAATTGCTGGGTTTTGCGACCCACGCCAATTACCGCATGGCCGACACGATGGCCAAGACCCCGGCCAATGCGATGGGGTTGATGATGAAGGTGTGGCCCGCCGCGGTGGCGCGGGTGAAGGAAGAAGTCGCCGACATGCAGGCGATCGCCGATGCCGAGGCGAAGGCGGGCAAGGGCCCGAAGATCACCATCGAGCCGTGGGACTATCGTTTCTATTCGGAAAAGGTCCGCAAGGCGAAATACGACCTCGATGAAAGCGAGGTGAAGCCTTATCTCCAGCTCGACAAGCTGGTCGACGGCATGTTCTGGTCCGCCGGTAAGCTGTATGATCTGGGCTTCCGCGAAAACACCGGGACGATCCCGGTGTTCGACCCCAAGGTGCGGACGTTCGAAGTCTATAACCTCAAGACGAACGAGAATGTCGGGGTCTTTTACCTCGACAATTTCGCGCGCGACGGCAAGCGGTCGGGCGCGTGGATGACGACCTATCGCAGCCAGCAGACGCTGGGCGGCGAGCGCAATGTACTGGCGTCGAACAACAATAATTTCACCGAAGCGGCGAAGGGCGAGCCGACGCTGATCAGCCTCGACGACGCATCGACGCTGTTCCACGAGTTCGGCCACGGCATCCATTATCTGCTCCAGCACATTTATTATCCGGCGCTCGCCGGGGTGCCGCGCGACTTCGTCGAATATCCGAGCCAGGTGAACGAAAATTGGCTGATGACCCCCGAGGTGCTGTCGAAATTCGCGACGCACTACAAGACGGGCGCGCCAATGCCGCAGGCGCTGCTCGACAAGATCGAGGCGTCGGGCAAGTTCAACCAGGGCTTTGAGACGGTCGAATATCTGTCGAGCGCGATCGTCGACATGAAGCTGCACGACCGCAAGGTGCCGCCGACCGACGTCGACAAGTTCGAGCGCGAGACGCTGGCCGAAATCGGCATGCCGCGCGAGATCGTCATGCGCCACCGCCTGCCGCAATTCAGCCATCTGTTTTCGAGCGACGCCTATTCGGCGGGCTATTACAGCTATCTGTGGTCGGAAACGATGGACGCCGATACCTGGGCGGCGTTCATGGAAGCGGGCGGCCCGTGGGACCGCACGGTGGCCGACCGTTTCCGCACTATCTTGCTGATGACCGGCAACGAAACCGACCGCGCCGAAGCATACCGCGCCTTCCGCGGCCGCGATCCCGACGTGTCGGCGCTGCTGAAAAAGCGCGGCTTTCCGACGGAATAAGCGTATCGAGACCGGGGAGGCAAAGGGGGTCTTTATGGCCCCCTTTGTTTGTCCGGGTGCGACGCGCCGTCCGATAGCGCGCATGACCCACCGGCGCCGGTCACCGCAACCGCGCTGCCTGTCCCATCGCTCGATACCACGGTTTCATTGGACCATCCGGCTGGGGCGGTATCGATCATCGGCTTCGGCGATGGTCCAGGCCAAGGCCAGAACCGCCATGCTCATCATGACGATGAACAGCGCGAGGGTCGCTGCCGAGGGCGCTCCGGATAGCCAGTCGTGCCACCCATCGAATGCGATCGGGGCAGACCACAGGCTGAACCAGCACGCCGCCACACCGGCGAAGATACCGGTCGCCATCGGCCATTGATCGCGGCGGCGCCTGGCGGGGAGGCGATCCATCACGGAACTGCAAAATCCATCGTCGGCCACCGGTCCTTCGAACTGTTCGCGCAGCAGGGCGTCGACAGCGTCTTCGGTCTCGTCATTCATGTCCCACGTCCTTCCTGAGATGTGACTTGCCAGTCCGCCAGCAGCGCGCGCAACCTAGCCTTGCCGCGGTTCATATGCGATTTCACGGTGCCGAGCGGCATGGCCAGCACATAGGCGGCTTCATCATGGCTCAACCCGAGCTGCACGACGTGCAGCAGCACCTCTTGCTCGGCCGCGGACAAGCGTTGCATCGCGCGCTCGACATCGATCCGCAGGTCGGTCGCATCGCGCGGCAATATTGGCGCGTCGGGCGCGTCGCCAGCCCCGCCTTCCGCCGCCGACGCGCGTTTGCGTCGGGCCTGAAGAAAACAGCTATAGGCAATGCGGTAGAGCCAGGTTGAAAAGCGTGCCTCGCCGCGAAACTGATCCAGTTTGCGCCATGCCAACAGGAACGTTTCCTGCGCCAGATCGTCAGCCCGGGCCTGGTCGCCATGCAGCAGGCGGCGCAGCTGCGCGCGGACCATCCCTTGATGCCGCCGCATAAGCTGTTCGAACGCGCGCCGATCCTCCGTCAGCCGAACCCGGGCCACCAACGCATGATCGACTTGCTCTGCGCCGGTCGGGTCAGCCACGCATATCGTCTCGCCGGTTGAGCCACCAGCTCGCGAAATAGCCAAGGCCGGTCATCAGCGGCAACAAGCCAAGTCCCCACAGGCTGGCGATGCGCTGGCCGCTGTGCAGCTCGAACGGCAGCGCGAGGAACATCGCGATCAATCCCAGCCCGCCGCTGACGAGCACCAGCGCCCGGCGCCGATCGGCATCGCCGGCCGACGGCTCCACCAGCAGGTGGTGGGGCAATTCCACGCCTTTTTCGGCAAGCTGCAGCAGCGTGCGATAGCGTTCCTTGGTCAGTTCGGCGCGGTAGCGCAGAAAGATCATAAGGATCGCGACGGGGGTCAGCATCACCACCGCCGGAATGAAGAACATGACAAAGTCCATCAGTATCGCTCCCGAAATGTTTGCGTGGGTATCAAATGCGGATAACCGGACATCAAGGCTTTTGCCCCTGGGCGGCGAGGAGATCGGCGATGCGCTCGCTCAGCAGCATCGCGGTCGGCGTATCGCCCTGATTGCTGGTCACCGCGACCGCTGCCCCGGTTTCCCAAACGATGGCGAGATTGGCGCTCATCCCTTCCGCACCGCCCGCATGACCGCGGATCTGGCGGCCATGCGACGGGCGATCGCCGAACCCGGCCGCATATTTGCCAGGCCCCACCGGCACGCCATCGGCGAACATCCTTTGCAGGGTCGCGGGCTTGACCAGTTTTCCGCCGCGCAGGGCACTGGCAAAGCGCAGCAGATCGGCATTGGTCGAATAGCCGCCCCCCGCCGGGCTCCCCTTGAAGGGGAGGGTCATCCCGTTGGCTTTCCACGCGGTCGCAAATGCACCCTCTTTGAAATAGCCGGTCGCGAGTTTTTCGGTGACGTCTTCCTGACTGTCCCAGCCGCTGGCGGTCATGCTGGCGGGCGCAAAGACATGACGCTGGATATATTCGAAATAACCCTCGCCCGAGACATTTTCGACGATCCGCCCCAGCAGGACATATCCGGCGTTGCTGTAATTCCAGTCGGTGCCCGGCTCGAACGATTTCGGCTGGCGGGCAATAAGGTCGAGATAGTCGCCCGGATCAACGAATTTTGCGCGGTTCTGATAGAATTCCGGCACGAAAAAATCGCCCAGCCCCGCCATATGGTGCAGCAGCTGCCACACGGTGACCTTTGCCGCCGCCGCCTGGTCGGGATATTCGGGCATCACGTCGGCGAGCGCCGTGTCCCACCCCAGTTTCCCTGCCTCGACAAGCTGGGCGATCGCCACCGCGGTGAACATCTTGTTCATCGATCCGATGTGAAATTTCGTCTGCCGATCGGCCGCCACGCCAAAGCTGCGGTCGGCCAGCCCGCGGCATTCGTCGAAGATGGTGGCCGCGCCGTCCGAAATGCTGAGGCATCCCGAAAAGTCGGTCGTGCGCGCGAGTTGGTCCAGCGCCGCGCCGGCGAGCCGGGCGACCTCGGCCTGCGGCGCATCGGTGTCGGGCCAGGCCGCATAAAGGGTGGGATCATCGATCGGGACCATATCGGCCATCGCCAGCTTTCCGGGCTGTTCCGGATCGGGGAGCAGCACCAGCGCGGCCAGTTGTCCGGTCCGCCGCCCCTTGATCGTGACGACGAGCATTCCCGGCGGCCCTTGCGTGCGCGCGTCGACAAAGTCGACCCCGCCGCTGTCGCGCACCGCGACGGCCAGCTGCTTGAGCATGGCAGCCCGCATATCGGCATCGACCGACGTCGACAGGATCGTCGAAACCCATTGCTGGATGCCGGCGGGGGTGTCGGCATTGATATGCGCGATGACTTGCCCGCCAATCGCGCCCGCGACCGTATCGGGCATGGTGGTGCTGATGGGACTGGCGCTTGCGGGCGAACTGGCGGCGGCGCCGGTGAGGATGAGGATGGGGGCCAACAGCGCCGACAGGAATGGCGTCGGCCAGATTGATAGCTTCATTGTCGAAATCCCTGTGAAAGCAACATGGCGATTGATCTTGATTTCGACAGCTTAGATGCGGCGCTGCCCCGATTTGGATGCAAAGAATTTTGCAAAGGATGTCGGCGCTCCATCAGGGCCCACATGTGCATTGCGCCGCGTCCATCCGAATCCGATTGACCATCCGCAAAAACGATATAAATATGATATCATCTTTATATCGAGTCGGAGGGTAAGATGGTTGATGGAGGGACTCCCGCGCTGAACCGCAGTCGCGAGACGCGCGCGCAGACGCAGAGCGGTTATCTGATGCTGCTGGTCTGGTTGTTGTTGCTGGGCGTTGCCCTGTGGGCGGGGATCAGCAACGGCACCGCAGAATATCAGGTGGCGTGGAAATGGGCGGTCGTCGCGCTGTCGGCGGTCGTCGGCTTTTTGATCCTGTGCGGTTTTTACCTGATCAACCCCAATGAAGCCGCCGCGATCCAGCTGTTCGGCGCCTATAAGGGCACCGACCGCGAGGAGGGGCTGCGCTGGGTTCTGCCCTGGCTGACGCGCAAAAAGATCGCGGTCCGCGCGAACAATGTCATTTCAGACAAGATCAAGGTCAACGACCTGCGCGGCAACCCGATCGAAATGGCGGCGCAGGTCGTGTGGCGCGTCACCGACACCGCGCAGGCGCTGTTCGACGTCGACGATTACAAGGAATTCGTGATGGCGCAGATCGAGGCCGCGGTGCGCTCGATCGGCTCGCGCTATCCCTATGACGACATCGAGCATCAGGAAGTCACGCTGCGTGGCAATCATGACGAGGTCGGGGTCGAACTGCGCAAGGCGCTGATCGAGCGGCTGGACGTTGCGGGCATCACCGTCGACGAATGCGGCCTCACCCACCTGGCCTATGCACAGGAAATCGCGGGTGCGATGCTCCGCCGCCAGCAGGCCGAGGCGGTGATCGCGGCGCGCAAGAAGCTGGTCGAGGGCGCGGTGACGATGGTCGAGATGGCGCTGACCCAGCTATCCGAAAAAGGCGTCGTCGACCTCGATGACGAGCGCAAGGCGGTGATGGTGTCGAACCTGATGGTCGTGCTGTGCGGCGAACGCGACACCCAGCCGGTGGTGAACGCCGGGTCGCTCTACTGATGTAAAAATCCCGTTCGTGTCGAGCGAAGTCGAGACACCCATCGTGGGTACGCGACCTCCCGGCATCTCGACTTCGCTCGATGCGAACGGGGATTGAGGTTTAACCAATGTCGACGTCCGCCAAAAAAGCCTTTGCCCTCCGCCTCGACCCCGCGCTTTACGCGGCGGTCGAGCGGCTGGCGGCGGACGAGCTGCGCAGCGCCAATGCCGAGATCGAAGTGTTGCTGCGCGAGGCGCTGGCGCGGCGCGGGGTGAAGCCCAAGGCCGCCGCCCCCGTGCGGCGCGGGCGACCGCCGAAAGACGGTGGTTGAGGCGCGGTGTGCCTGCCGGGCGCAGGTTTCAGGCATTTCCCGGTCGTTCGTCATCCCGGACTTGATCCGGGATCTATAGCCGCGGCCGCCGGAATGGACGCCGGATCGAGTCCGGGGTGACGAAAGTGGTGGGGCGGCAATCGGGCGCAATCCGCTGCCACTCACCTTTTCCACCGCTAGCGCCGCGACCCCGCTTGCCCCCCAAGGGGTTGATGGTTAAGGCCGATGGTCATGACGACTACGCCCGCCCCCGTCCGCATCGCCCCGTCGATCCTGAGCGCCGATTTCGCGGCGCTGGGACAGGAAGTGCGCGCGATCGAGGCGGCGGGGGCCGACTGGGTCCATATCGACGTGATGGACGGTCATTTTGTCCCCAATCTGACGATCGGCCCGGCGGTGGTGAAGGCCTTGCGGCCGCATTCGACCCTGCCCTTCGACGTCCATCTGATGATCAGCCCGGTCGATCATTTCCTCGACGCCTTTGCCGCGGCGGGCGCCGACATCATCACCGTGCATCCCGAAGCGGGGCCGCATATCCACCGCAGCGTCCAGCACATCAAATCGCTCGGCAAGCAGGCGGGGGTGTCGCTCAATCCCGCGACCCCCGCCAAGATGCTCGACTATCTGATCGACGACATCGACCTGGTGCTGATCATGAGCGTCAATCCGGGGTTCGGCGGCCAGAGCTTCATTACGAGCCAACTGCGCAAGATCGAGGCGGTGCGCAAGATGATCGACAAGAGCGGCCGCGACATCAGGCTGGAGGTCGACGGCGGGATCGATGTCGGGACCGCGCCGCTGGCGATCGCGGCGGGCGCCGACGTGTTGGTGGCGGGCACCGCGACCTTCAAGGGCGGGCCCGATGCCTATGCGGGCAATATCCGGCGGCTGCGCGGCGAGGGTTGAGCGATGGAGGGGAGACCATTGACCGCTGCCCCCGCCGACCCGCCGCTCGACCTGGCCGACGACGCCGTGCCGGTCGACGATTCGATCGAACCCGGCAAACGCCTGATCCGCCTGCCCGCCGACAAGGGGCTGTCGCTGGGCGACCGCGTCGCCAATGCGATCACCCGGCTGACCTGGCGCACCCCGCTGCACGCCTTTCGCCTGAAGGGTCGCTTTCCCCTCAAGCTGCTCGGTGTTCCTGTCGATCCGGTGCCCGGCGACACCCGGGCCGGAACCGCGATCCGCGCCGGCCATTTCCTCCACCGCGGATTGAAGCTGCCACTCGGCGAGCTCGATTTTGCCGCGCTCGACGTCGCGCCGACCTTTGCCGATTATCTGCACAGCTTTGCCTGGCTGCGCGATCTCGCCGCCACCGGCACCCGCGCCGACGGGGTGCCGATCGCGGAGGCTGTCGTCCGCCACTGGCTGGGCACGCATGGCGAGGCGGTCAGCGAACCGGCGTGGAAGGCCGACAATACGGCGTGGCGCATCCTGTACTGGGCGTGCCACGCGCCGCTGATCCTGTCGTCGAGCGACCTTGTCTATCGCTCCGCGGTGCTCAACCATCTCGCACGCGCGGCGCGCCACCTTGACCGCGTCGCCGACAAGACGCGCCCCGGCACCGGCCAGATGGTCGCTTGGGTCGGCATCGTCGCCGCGTCGCTGCTGATGCCCGGCGGCGAACCGCGGCAGGTTTTCGGCGAAGCGGGCCTCCGCAAGGTGCTCGAAACCAGCTTCTACGCCGACGGCGGCAATATCTCGCGCTCGCCGCAAGCCCAGCTCGACGCGGTGATGGCGCTGGCGATGCTTGCGCGCGTTTATGACATGCGCCGGATGGAGGTGCCGCCGTTCATCCAGGAAGTGCTGGCGCGCGCGGTCCCCGCGCTGCTCGGGCTGCTCCACAGCGACGGCGGCATGGGCAGCTGGCAGGGCAGCGGCGCGACATCGGCGGCTGCCGTCCAGGCGATCGTCACCGCGAGCGGGGTGCGCACCCGGCCATTGAAACAGGCGCGCGACTGGGGATACCAGCGACTGGTCGCGAACAAGGTCGTGCTGCTGACCGACGCGGCGCCGCCGCCGATCGCCCGCGTCACCGAAGCGGGCTGTGCCTCGACGCTGGCGTTCGAACTCAGCGATGGCGACGAACGCATCGTCGTCAATTGCGGCGGCGCGGCGCTGACCGGGGCGACGATCCCCGCCGACCTCGCGCGCGGCCTCCGCACCACCGCGGCGCATTCGACGCTGATCCTGGCCGACACCAATTCGACCGCGATCCTGGCGAGCGGATCGCTGGGCCGCGGGGTGACCGAGGTCGAGCTTGACCGCCGCGAAACGCCGCAGGGCAGCCGCGTCGAGATGAGCCACGACGGCTATGCCCGGCGCCACGGGCTGATCCACCGCCGCCTGCTGATCCTGTCCCCCAACGGGCGCGAGCTGCGCGGCGAGGACATGCTGCTCCCCGCCCCGCGCACCCGGCGCAAGGGCGAGAAGGGGTTTGCGCTGCGCTTTCACCTCGGCCGCAACATTTCGGCCAGCCTGACCGCCGACAAATTGGGCGCACTGCTGCGCATCAACGGCGGGCCGCTATGGCAATTCCGCACCTCCGAAGGCGCGCTCGATGTCGAGCAAAGCCTGTGGGTCGACGGCGAAGGCCGCCCGCACCCCACCGAACAGCTCGTCGTCACCGGCACCGCGCCCGCCGGCGGCGCGAGCATCGGGTGGATTTTCAAGCATATCGGGTAGCACCGTCACGCTCTCTCGTCATTGCGAGGAGCGAAGCGACGAAGCAATCCAGAGCGGCGCAAAACCGCCCCTGGATTGCTTCGCTTCGCTCGCAATGACGAGCGGCAAGGACAACCGGCGCCCCAGGGACGAAGCGCCGGTTGCCGAACCGTCAGAAGGCGTAGCGCGCCATGATCTGGAACACCGGTCCCGCCTTTTCGCTTTCGAGCTCATATTCGTCGAAATCGCGGTCGAGCTGGTCTTCGAGATTGTCGAACTTGTTGAACGTCTCGCGCTTGGCGCCGTCGAGCAGGTTCGAACCGACCGCGCGGATCGTGAAATTGCTGCCGAACCGCTTTTCGACAAAGATTTCGAGGTCGGCGCCATAGGTGGTGCGGACTTCTTCGCTGATCACGCGATCGTAAGCGGCGCCCTGTTTGCGGTGGGTGGCGCCGAACGCGACGCCGATCGACGGAATGTCCTGAACGAAACCGATGTTATAGACATAATCCGACTGACCGTTGAAGCGGCGCTTGCCCGCGAAATCGGTGATCTCGCTGTCGAGCCAGGAAATGTTGCCGAAGACGCCGGTGTTCGGCAGGCCGAGGAAGCCGAGGTCGGTCGATAGGTCGAATTCGACCCCCCACACCTTGCCGTCGCCGACATTCTGCGGCTGATAGACAAAGGTGCCCTCGCCCTCCGACCCTTCCAGCCCGGTGTTTGTCAATTCGATGAGGTCGCTTACGTCGCGGTAGAAGGCGTTGATGCCGACGACGCCAGTGCGGCCGATGCGGCGCTCATAGCCCAGATCGACGCCCCATGCGGTTTCAGGGCCAAGCTGCGGATTGCCGAGCAGGTCGCTGTCGCCGACTTCTTCCTCGAGCAGCGCGGGCGAGACGAAATTGAAGTCGGGGCGGCGATTGGTCCGCGCCACCGACGCGGTAATGCGGTCGCGCGCGGTCAGGTCGACCTTGATCGACGCCGACGGCAGCCATTCCTCATAATCGTTGCTCTGGTTCGGCACCGCCGCCGCTTCGGTGAAATCGGCGATGTCGAGTTTGGTCGTCTCGTAACGAATGCCCGCTTCCCAGGTCAGCCCGCCCGATTTGCCCTGGACGAGCGCGAAAGCGTCGAGACGCCGTTCCTTAAGCCGATTCACCCCACCGTCAGTAGGTTCAAGATCATTGAAATCGAACGGGTCGGCGAGATCGTCGGGATTGTCGGCAAACTGATCGTAGGTGGCTTCGAGGCCAGGAAACTCGATTTCATCGTCGGTGTCGAGGATCGCGGTGTTGCGCTTTTTCTTTTGGTACAGCCCGCCGATGACGAGCTGGATATCGTTGCCGAGCTCGAATTCATGATCAAGCTTCGTCGTGAATTCCTTGTCGGTGATGTCGGTCGCGGTGAATGCCTGTTCGAACACCGGGACTTCGCCATCGTCATAATCGACGTCGAAGTCGATCTCGTTCTCGCTTTCGCGCTGCTTGTCGTCGAAGCGCGCATAGCCGACGCGCAACGTCGTTTTGCCGAGCGACCATTGGTGCGACAGCCGGGCGTCGAGGCTGTAGTTTTCCTGGTCGATATTGTTGATATTGCTGTTATCGCTGACCAGATTGCCGTCGGGCAGCGGCCCGGTGAAGGCGGTCGGATCGTCATATTCGCGGCTGCGCTCGGTCTCGGTGCGGTCGGTGCGGACATAGAAGCCGCTGATGCGGAAGTCGGTGGTGTCGCCATCGATTTCGTAGCTGGCGTTGGCCGAATAATCCTTGCCGTCGCGCGTATCGATCTGGTCCTCGCGATTGTCGAACTCTTCGGTCGCAAAATCGGGATCATTCTCGGGCGAATCGCCATAGCGCAGCGAGAATTTCTTCTTGGGGTTGTGGCGGCCCTGAAAGTTCAAACCGACGAGCAGACGGCCGGGACCGACCGCGCCGCCGTAAACCAGACCCGCGCTCGGTTCGAGTTCCTTGTCGTCATAGCGAAGCGCGCCCGCGCGAATATATCCGCCGTCGAGTTCGAAGGCGTCGCGTAATTCGATGTTGATCGTGCCCGCGACCGCGTCGCCGGTGCGGCGTGCCGAAGACGAGCGGACGATTTCGACGCGGTCGATCAGTTCGGCCGGGATGCGGTCGAGAAAGAAACTGCGGTCCGACGCATTGCCGGGGACGCGCTCGCCGTTGATCAGGATCTGCGTGTAGCCGGGCGGCAGGCCGCGCAGGCGCGCACCATCGCTTTCGATCACGTCGGACAGGAAGGTCACCGACGGCACGCGCTTCAATGCGTCGCCCGCGGTCAGCGGTTCGAAACGCTGGAAAAATTCGCTGTCGTAGGAGAGGACGGGTTCGGCCTCGTCGCTGCGGTTGCGATAGCCGACGCTGCCCAGCACGACGATGTCCTGCGAGGTCGTGATCGATCCATCGTCGCGCTGGATCGGCGCGGTGTCCTGCGCGGCGGAAGGGGCCGCTGTCAGCGCCGTTGCAAGCGCGAGTGCGGCGGCGGAGTGCAGGCTGAAAGTACGAATCATGTTGGTCAGACCCCCTTTGTGGTTGCCGGGCGTCTAGGGTCGTCCTGTGACAGTTTGCGACGAGCAACGTGACGGTTCGATGACCATTAAGTGACGGAAATATTGTGGGATTGACGCGCGCGCGCTTTGCTGGGACGGGGCGCGCCAATCGCCGTTGGCGCCGCCAGGAACAGGGGAAATCGACATGACCGCCGTCCGCCCATCGAAGCTGCTGACTTCGCTTGCTTTTGCATCGCTGCTGGCCGGCTGCGCCGAACAGGCGGCGCCCGTCATCACCGGCCTGCCCCCGGTGGCAGTGACCGCGAGCGGCGAGACCGCCCCGGTCGGCACGGGCCGCGCCGATGCCGCCGACGATCCGGCGATCTGGGTCGATCCCGCTAATCCGAACCGCGCGCTGATTATCGCGACCGACAAGAAGGCCGGGCTGCACGTCTATGACCTGACCGGCAAGGATCTGGCGTTTCTGAAGAGCGGCCTGGTCAACAATGTCGATGTCGTCGGCGACATCGTCGTCGCGAGCGACCGCAACGACGGGCTGAACGCGCATCTGGCGGTCTATCGCCTCGACGGCGCCAAGCCCGCACTGACCGCGCTGGGCCGTGCGGCGGCCGGCATCGGCGAGGCCTATGGCCTGTGCCTGAAGAAAGGCACGCCGGGCGCACCGATCACCGCGGCGCTGATCGTCAAGGACGGCACGGTGCGCGTCGGGACGCTGACGGTCGACGGCACGCCGCGCTTTGCCGTCGAGTGGGCACACAAGATCGCGACCCAGTCGGAAGGCTGCGTGTTCGACGGCGATACGCTGTATGTCGGCGAAGAGGTTGGCGGCCTGTGGGAGCTGAAGCAGGACGGCAAGGGCGCCGCGGCACGGCTGGTCGCGCCGATCGACAACCAGCGGCTGGTCGCCGACCTAGAAGGGCTGGCAACGATCGACCACAAGGGCCAGCGCTACCTGATCGCGTCGAGCCAGGGCGACAATGCCTATGCCGTGTTCCGCCTGCCCGGCGTCGAATATGTCGGACGCTTCGCGGTGGCCGCGGGCGCGTTCGGCGCGACAAGCGAGACCGACGGGATCGAGGCCGTCGGGGGCAATTTCGGCCCCGCCTATCCCGACGGCATCTTTCTGGCGCAGGACGGCGACAACGCGCCGCGGGCACAGAATTTCAAGCTGGTGCGCTGGGACCAGATCGCGGCGGCGCTGGGTCTTTAGGACTCGATACCCTCCCCCTTTATGGGGAAGGCGGCGAGACTTGGCAGCTTGCTGCCTAGTCGCAGCGGTGGGGGTGTGGTTTAGGCCTGAAGCGAAGGTTCAAGGACGCCCCTCACCCCCATCCAACTCCGCCTAATCGCTTCGCGATAAGGCTGCATATCCTTCCCCATCGAGCGGGAAGAAGCAAACCGCCGCGTCACCCAGGGTAGATGAGCGGCACCTTGCCCTGAAGCCCCCCGGCGCCTAGAGGGTCCGCGTCATCCCACCGCCAGCCGAGGCTCTCCCCCATGACCGACCTGATTCCCGTCCGCCGCGCCCTTCTGTCCGTCAGCGACAAGGCGGGGTTGACCGAGCTTGCCGCTGCGCTCGTCAAGCATGGCGTCGAGCTGGTGTCGACCGGGGGCACCGCAAAGGCGCTGCGCGAAGCGGGTCACACGGTGCTCGACGTGTCGGACCTCACCGGTTTCCCCGAGATGATGGACGGGCGCGTCAAGACGCTGCACCCGACGGTCCACGGCGGCATCCTCGCGGTCCGCGACGATGCCGCGCATGTGGCGGCGATGGAAGCGCATGGCATCGGCGCGATCGATCTGGTTGTCGTCAATCTCTACCCCTTCGCGGCGACCGTCGCCAAGGGCGCGCCGCGCGACGAGATCATCGAGAATATCGACATCGGCGGCCCCGCGATGGTGCGCTCATCGGCCAAGAACCACGCTTTTGTGAACATTGTGACCGAGCCCGAAGATTATGCGGCGCTGATGGCCGAGATGGATGCAAACGGCGGCGCGACCACCCTCGCCCTGCGCAAGCGGCTCGCCGCGACCGCCTTTGCCCACACCGCGACCTACGACAGCATGATCGCCAGCTGGTTCGCCTTTGCCGATCAGGGCAAGCTGTTCCCCGATACGCTGCCGCTGACCGCAAAGCTCTCGACCGAACTGCGCTATGGCGAGAATCCGCACCAGCAGGCGGCGCTGTACCTGCCCGCCGGTCCCGCCGCGCGCGGTATCGCCCAAGCGCAGCAGGTGCAGGGCAAGGAGCTCAGCTACAACAATATCAACGACGCCGACGCCGCGCTCGAACTCGTCGCCGAATTTCGCGAGGCGGATCCGACCTGCGTCATCGTCAAGCACGCCAACCCCTGCGGCGTCGCGAGCGCCGCGACAATCGCCGAGGCCTATGACGCGGCGCTGAAATGCGACGATGTGTCGGCCTTCGGCGGCATCATCGCGGTCAACCGGCCGCTCGACGGCGCGACAGCGGAGCTGATCAGCGGCATTTTCACCGAGGTCGTCTGCGCCCCCGATGCCGACGCCGATGCGCGCGCGGTGTTCGCGAAGAAGAAGAACCTCCGCCTGCTTCTCACCGGCGAATTGCCCGATCCAGCGCGCGGCGGGCTGATGATGAAGACGATCGCCGGCGGCTGGCTGGCGCAGAGCCGCGACAATGGCCGCATCACCCGCGCCGACCTGAAAGTCGTCACCGACCGTGCGCCGACCGAGGAAGAACTGGCCGACGCGCTGTTCGCGTGGACGATCGCCAAGCATGTCAAATCCAACGCGATCGTCTATGCCAAGGGCGGGTCGACCGCGGGCATCGGCGCGGGGCAGATGAACCGCCGCGACAGCGCGCGCATCGCCGCGGTGAAAGCGCGTGAGGCTGCGGAATCGCACGGCTGGGCGCAGCCGCGCACCTTCGGCAGCGCGGTCGCCAGCGACGCCTTCTTCCCCTTCGCCGACGGCTTGCTGGCGGCGGTCGAGGCCGGCGCGACCTGCGTGATCCAGCCCGGCGGATCGATCCGCGATGACGAGGTGATCGCGGCAGCGAACGAAGCGGGGCTGGCGATGGTGTTCACCGGCATGCGGCATTTTCGGCACTGAACAACCCGCAACCCCGTTCGTGTCGAGCGAAGTCGAGACACGCTTGAGAAGCAGGCGCTTCGCGTGTCTCGACTTCGCTCGACACGAACGGCTAAGAGAGGCTCGTGGTCGATATGACGGCCCTCGCTAAAGGACCAGCATGACCGCCACCCCCCGCAACAAGTCGCTGATCCAGAATATGTACAACTGGACGATGGACAAATCGGCGCATCCGCACGCCGAATATTGGCTCGCGCTGGTATCGTTCGTCGAGGCGAGCTTTTTCCCGATCCCGCCGCACCCGATGTTGGGGCTGATGTGCCTCGCCAATCCGCAAAAAGCGGTGCGCTATGCGCTGATCTGTACGCTGGCGTCGGTCGCGGGCGGGGTATTCGGCTATGGGATCGGCTTTTTCCTGTATGAAAGCGTCGGACTGTGGCTGCTCGGGGTGCTCGGGCTGACCGACGCCTTTCCGCCCGCCGCCTGTTACCTGCGCGACTATGGCGCCGAGATCATCCTGATCAAGGGCGCGACCCCGATCCCGTTCAAGCTGCTGACGATCACCGCGGGGTTCATCCAGATGAATTTCTGGACCTTTTTATGGGCGAGCCTCGCCAGCCGCGCCTTTTCGTTCATGCTGGTCGGCATCTTGTTCAAGCTGTTCGGCGCGCCGATCAAGGCGTTCATCGACAAATATCTGGTGTGGGTGACCGGCGCCTTCGTCGTCGCGGTGGTCGCGGGCTTTCTGGCGATCGGCGCGCTGTCGGGCGATGGCGAGGCGAAGCAGGCCGACAAATGCAGCGGTGCGACGCTGGAGAGCATCGGGCTGGACCGCAAATAACGCCGCGACCTGCAACCGGGAGCCGCGCCGTGGATTAGGGGCGTGTTGCCGCAATCAGGACACGGAGCCCCCGATGACAAAGACCCCCGCGCGCGCGAACCAGGCGTCGGTCACCCATCACCGCGATTTGCGGACCGGCCAGTCGATCTGGTCGGCACGGCGGCGCCCGACCGTCCCAACCCAGCCCCTGACCCGCGACATAAGCTGCGATGTCGTGATCATCGGCGCGGGAATTTCGGGCGCGCTGATCGCCGAAACGCTGTCGGAGGCGGGATTAAATGTCGTCGTCGTCGATCGCCGCAGACCGCTCGAAGGGTCGACCGCGGCGTCGACCGCGATGCTGCAATATGAAATCGATACGCCGCTGTCGCTGCTGTCCGACCAGATCGGCCGCGACCGCGCCGAACGCCTGTGGCGCCGCTCGCGCCAGTCGGTCGACGCGCTGCGCGAGCGGACCGAGCGGCTGGGGCTGAAGGTCGATGCCGCAACGCGCGGGTCGATCTATCTGCACGGCAATGTGCTCGATGCCGAGGGGCTGGCGCGCGAAGCCGAAGCGCGGCGGCGCGCCGGGTTCGAAATCGAACTGCTGAAACCCGCCGCGGTGCAGGATCGCTATGGCATCAAGGGACGCCATGCGATCATCGGCTTCGGCAATTATTCCGCCGATCCACGCCAATTGGCGGCGGGTTACCTGAACGTCGCGATCGGCCGCGGCGCGCGGGTCTATAGCCCGGTCGACATTTGCGACGTCGCGCCGATCGAGCGCGGCGTGACATTGCAAAGCACCGACGGGCGCGAAATCCGGGCGCGCACGTTGATCGTTGCGACGGGCTATGAAATGCTGAAGGGCATCCCGCGCAAGGGGAACAAGATCATCTCCAGCTGGTCGATCGCGACCAAGGCGCAACCGCGCGCGATCTGGCCAACCGCAGCGATGATCTGGGAAGCCGCCGATCCCTATCTCTATATCCGCACCACCCCGGCGGGCGAAGTGATCTGCGGCGGCGAGGATGAAGAGATCAGCGACGCGGACGAGCGCGATGCAAAAATCGCCGCAAAAACGGCAACGCTGTCGCGCAAGCTCGGCGCGCTGCTCCCGATGATCGATCCGACGCCGGTCCATGCCTGGGCGGGCAGCTTTGGCGACAGCAAGACCGGCACCCCGACGATCGGGCGCATACCGCGCATGCCCAATTGCTATGCCGCGATGGGCTATGGCGGCAACGGCATCACCTTTTCGATGATGGCGGCGCAGATGCTGCGCGGGCTGATCTGCGGCGACGGCGACCCCGACGCCGATCTCGTCAGCTTTTCGCGGAAGTTTTGAGGGCGGAGCGCGGATGACGCAACGTCGGCGATACTTTTCGGCCGCTCAAATACCCCGTTCGCATCGAGCGAAGTCGAGATGCCGTGAAGGCGCGCAATAACGATGGGTGTCTCGACTTCGCTCGACACGAACGGGATTAGGGATTTGTCCGCCTATTCGTTCGCCGCCGTATGCAGCCAGTCCGCGTGGCGCGGCGCCTTTTTGGTCTGGCTCCATTCTTCCAGCATCAGCGGCGCGACGCGCTTCAGTTCGGCATATTGCTCGGCGGTGCCGATGTCGCACGCCAGTTCGACGCGGTGGCCGTTGGGGTCGAAGAAATAGATCGACTTGAAGATGCCGTGGTGCGTCGGGCCGAGCACGTCGACGCCTTCGCTTTCCAGATGCGCCTTCGCGGCGACCAGCTCATCATAGCTGCCGACCTTGAACGCCAGGTGCTGCACCCACGCCGGGGTGTTCTCGTCGCGCCCCATCACCGGCTGGTTGGGCAGCTCGAAGAACGCCAGGATATTGCCGTTCCCGGCATCCAGGAAGACATGCATATACGGATCATATTCGCCGGTCGACGGCACATGATCCTCGGCAAAGGCGGTGGTATAGGTCATGCCGAGCATGCGCTCGTACCACTCGACCGTCTGCTTCGCATCCTTGCAGCGATAGGCGGCGTGGTGGACGCCGCCCAATTTGATCGGACTTTTGATGGGGCCAGTCATTCGGCGGGTTCCTCGACCTGGAGCGCGCCGCGGCGAATCTGGTCCATTTCCATCGATTTGAACAGCGCGGTGAAATTGCCTTCGCCAAAGCCTTCATCCTTCTTGCGCTGGATGAATTCGAAGAAGACCGGGCCGATCACCGTCTGGCCGAAAATCTGGAGCAGCAAGCGCGGATCGCCATCCTCGGTCGACCCGTCGAGCAGGATACCGCGCGACTGGAGTTCTTCGACCGGCTCGCCATGCCCGGGCAGGCGATCGGCGAGCATTTCGTAATAGGTTGCGGGCGGCGCGGGCGCGAACGGATTGCCGAGCGCCTTCAGCTTGTCCCACGCAGCGTAGAGATCGTCGCAGCTGAACGCGATATGCTGGATCCCCTCGCCATTATAGGCGCGCAGATATTCCTCGATCTGGCCGCCGCCGCCCGCGCCTTCTTCGTTCAGCGGGATACGGATCTTGCCGTCGGGGGCGGTCATCGCCTTTGACGTCAGACCGGTATATTCGCCCTTGATGTCGAAATAACGGATCTCGCGAAAGCCCGCGATGCGTTCATAGAACGCCGCCCAATGCGCCATGCGGCCGCCATAGACATTGTGGGTCAGGTGATCGATCAGTTGCATCCCGGCACCGACCGGGTAGCGATCGACGCCCTCTTCATAGACGAAATCGATGTCATAGATGCTGAGGTCGTCGCCATAGCGGTCGATCAGATAGATGATCGACCCGCCGATGCCGCGGATCGCGGGCAGGCGCAATTCCATCGGCCCCGGCGTCGTTTCGACCGGCTCGGCGCCGCGGTCGATCGCTTCGGCATAAGCCTTGGCTGCGTCGCGAACGCGCCAGCCCATGCCGCACGCCGATGGCCCATGCTCGGCGGCAAAATAGGCGGCGGGCGATTTGGGTTCGTAATTGGCGATCAGGTTGATGCCGCCCTGGCGCCACAATTGGACGTCTTTCGATCGATGATGCGCGATCTGGGTAAAGCCCATCGCCTGGAAAACCGGTTCGAGAATGCCCTTTTCGGGCGCCGAAAATTCAACGAATTCAAAACCGTCGAGACCCAGCGGATTATCGAAAAGGTCGGCCATGTCGCATTCCCATCTAGTTTCAATTGAAACTATTATGATGGAATAAGGTCGGAGAGTCAATGCGCGCCGATCCCCCGTCGCCCAAACGCCCCGTCATTGCGAGGAGCGAAGCGACGCACAAGCCAGAGCTGGCGTAAACTGTCCTGGATTGCTTCGCTTCGCTCCTCGCAATGACGAGGTGCTATGACGTGGCGGACTGCGTGGCCCGTTACGCTGCCCCCTCGAACGCCTCCAGCGCCTCACCCGCAGCAACCCAGCGCGCCTCGGCGGCTTCCTGCGCGGCGACGATCTTGCCGCGGCGCTGTGACAGCTCGCTCATCGTCAGGCCTTTATATTCGTTCGCAGCGCCCGCAGGGTCGAACATCGCGCGGTCGATCGCGGAGAGGATGACCTGATATTTCGCGAGGTCGGCCTCTGCATCGGACACGTCCTTGCGGATTTTCGCGGCGGCCTCGCGCGCCGCCGCGGCGGCCTTGCGGTCTTCCTTCTTGTCGGCTTTCGACACCCGGTCCTTTTGCGGGCCTTTACCGAGGATCATGTCGACATAATCGTCCATGCTGCCGTCATATTCCCGCGCGGTGCCGTCATCGACCAGCACCAGCCGGTCGGCGGTGAGTTCGAGCATATGACGGTCGTGGCTGACCAGCACCA